>Ga0209367_1009121_pt1 | contig 13501 bp, 12 predicted proteins | sample WorMetLIZISLAND2_FD_187412 | JGI IMG/M metagenome (GOLD analysis project Ga0209367, IMG submission 187412) | Marine gutless worms symbiont microbial communities from Max Planck institute for Marine Microbiology, Germany - Olavius geniculatus... ... | reverse complement strand
GACAGACAGACGAACAGACGGACAGACAGACAGACGCCCAGACGATGGCAAAGACGCGCGAAGCATTCTGCTTTCGCGCGTAATAATGAAATGTTACTACTACTACTACTACTACTACTACTACTACTAATATGCGAAATTGCGCATAGAAATTTTTTGAGTATAGGCCTATGCGCCCTATTTACTAACTCACTATGACTTGCAGTCAAGACTGGAAACCCCTAGTTTTTTGAAAAAAATAGATTTTTAGGGGTTTTAAAGGTATTTATTTTATTTTTTTTAAATCTGTAGGTTTTAGTGTACAAAGCAGACGGTACACACATGTTAAGACATTTTATACACCATTATCCACGAGCTTAGATTGTGTCATTACCTTTTGATGTTGTAGCTTTTAATCGTTTGTGCTTTTTTGGGCGGAACCGCTTGCAGCAGCGCAAGAAATTCTGTTTATTTTTTTACACGTGTCTCCACGTAGCGTGGTCCGTCCGTCTGTCTGCTTGTCATCTGGCGTCTGTCATATGCTTAAACCGTTTGACGTATTTAGATGCTATTTGGCAGATACATTTGTGTTGTCCAATGACGCACTGTGCTACTTAGGAATTTCTGACCCCAGGGAAGGCAAATTTTAAGGTTAAATCCTTAGTCAGAACTTACAATTTACAGGACTGACAGAACTGTAAGAGCTGACAACAGCCAGGAGAGTCAAGCGGCGGGATCATCCCGGCTCAGCTTGAGCGATAATCCAACCGATAATCCGTCACGTGACACCACGGCTCAGAGACGTCAACAATTTCCACGCAGTAACAGTCGCAAGTCCGTCTCCGCCGACTGCGTCGAGGCTGAAGTAGGTCACCAGGAGGTCAAGGCCGCCGCCAGTGAACAGGACGCTCTGGGTGGTCTCAGTGTGACGTCATCGTCTCGTCGCGGCGCGGGGTCGAGAAGGAGAAACCACCGACGACACCCGATGACGTCATCAAAGTCGCAGCGTCACGTGACAGAATCTCCCGGCGCGACGTCATCGGGGACACCCCGCACCGTGACGTCATCGGCGGATAGTCCCGTCTCGGTGTCTCCGGGAACATCTCCTCGGGAATCACCGCCGCGAGCCGTGACGTCATCGTCCGGGAATCCCCCGCCCGGACCAGTGACGTCATCGGCGGAGGTACCCCCACGTGGCCGTACCGCGTCAAAACACAGTAGTCATCAGAGGACGGAATCTCCTGGTGTGACGTCGTCGGGGAAACCGCGGGAAACACCTGTTCGAGCTACCCGCGAACCTAGAACGTCTGGCAATGAGTGTCCGTTTCTACAGTCGACCTGCGAGAGGCTGGAAACCCGCAGGAGACCCGATCATCTTAGCTGCAGTGTTCGTTCTACAAGTGTCCCGCCGGCCTCCGCTTTGCCGTCGTCAAATCCTTTCTCCCCGCTGTGGAACTTTTTGTTCAAGGACCGTCGTGCCACGCGCTGGACGGAGGACTCGGACAACGAAGAACATCACGTCTGCAACACGGCGCAGCGCAGTCCACGCAACAGCTGGTTCACAGGTCACACTTACTTATAATACCTGTGTTATTTTTAAGTGGAATCGCTCTAGCATAAGCAATTGGGGACGCTAAATGTGCAAGAAATGGAATTTGCAAGGAAAGGGGTGGGAATTGCAAGGAAAGAAAAATGTAAGGAAAGGCCCCCAAATTCGCAACTGCGTGAATGTGCAAGGATTGGAATTTGCAAGGAAAGGAATTTGCGGGGCGGTGAAATTTGCAAGAAATGGACTTTGTAAGGAATGCGTACCCTGTAGCCTATTGACGAACTATTTTGTGTTTATTAGTTCCGTTGGCTGCAGTATTTGGACTACTATAGCTGTATATATCATGTGAGAGTGATTGTATTCTGTTTTAAACATTTAACATGAAGCGTTTTTTAAATTTTGTTGGAGTATTTCGAACTTCGTAAGTGTAGAGGTAAACTTTATGCCTGCCAAAATCAACTGCACATTCAGACCACAAAATGATTTAAACGTTTTAAATTCGCTGATGATGTCAAACGTATGCACATTTATTTTCAAGTAACATACATTAACAGTGTGGAAAATGTACTTTGCTATTAGTATGATGTTTAGTTAATCACTTCTAAACATTCATTAACATACATTAACCGTGTGATAAAAAATGTAACCTTTACTTGCAAAACGATTTCCTTGCAAATTTCATTCCGACCCAAGCCATTCCACCCATAGCTACACATTTTCCGTACAGTGGTCTGTCGTCTGTCACAATTATGCACCCTGCTTAAACCGTTCGACTGCCATTTTTAGACATAACGGTTTTTTATGTTTTAAGGATTTTGAAGGTTTGTTTAAGTTTGTGAGGTTTTAGTGTACAAAAAAAAAACAGGGCACAAATTTTAAGATCCAGGAAGAACATTTGATACACCGTTCGTGACGTCAGCGCTCAATGAAGTTTGATGTGTATTAAATTGTAAAACAAATAAAGAAGCTCAAATTATCCACAAAGTAAACTTTTGAAATTTATTTAGATTTTTAAAAACTTAAAAACTTAGGTTTAAGAAATTTTTCGGACCATTTTTTTATCCGTGGTATGACTGGAACTACGTACTATGTGACTGCAGGTTCGACAATCATCACAAACGTTTACCTGTCGACGTTGAACCGTTGGACGGGGGCGTGGCCTACTGCATCTAGCTACCTGGCTGTCGGCGCTTGTAGAGATGTAGTACCCACGATTGATGACAATGATGACGATGGTGATGCTGTGCTGAAAACCGAGAAAAGATTCCTCTCCGAAGCTCGCCTTAACAGCTGCTTTGAGAGGCGACAGGTTATATACGCCTTCTCTTTATTTTTTTCATTCTGCCAGCACCATGCAAGCGAACGAACTACAGTGTAGTTCATATCATTTCAGTTCAGTATGCGAAGTGTAGCCTATAAAACAACTTCAGTAAGTTTAGTTGAGTGTTTTTTGTTGTTTTCTCTGTACACTGTATACCTCTCAATGCGGTGGTGGTGGATGCTGTTGCGCAGGCCTATTTTGCCTGTGTTTACTTTTGCATCTTTGTAAAAACGCCCTCAAATTTTTCTTCGATCACCTGTGATTTTTTAAACTTTCGTCAGCACGAAACTTTTACGGAAAATTGCATGTTAAGAAAAAAATTCACGAAATGTTTCACCGTGTCCAGGATGAGCAGGCGAATATGGCGGAAAGACGCTCGGAGGCGTTGGAGATGGAACGTTTGAGTCGTGTCAGAACAGACTACGATCACAGTACTGCTGCAGACCGCAGTTGTCAGACTTCTCCTAGACTAAACACGTCACAAACTGACACAGGTTAGTTGTGATAGTAATAGATGTTATGCTATAAAAACGTAAAGTCCTTCCCGAGCCGCAAGGCCTATAAGGCGGCACTGATATCCGTTTCGTTAGCTCTCAGCCAGACGACGGTTTACACTGCGATACCACGGATACGGGTCTGGTGCATCGCGCGATTTTTCTGTTTACGTTCCAGCTTTCGCCGATACTTATAGCGCCTGCCCATGCACGCAGGGATGGCCAGGCTGAGTTAGCAAACATGCTGAACATGCCAGTAAATTCGCTTTTATGTGGCTTATAAGGTGTCGGACTTCAGATCGGTCGGGTCGCTATCAAGCGGTTACTACATGGATAGGTGACGGTCTGTGTACAGCTAAACCGTCTCAGTATATAACCAACAGCAAGGTCAACTCAGCCTTCCATCTTTCCAGGGTAAGTAAGTCGAGTACCGGCCTGTCTGCCTGGGGTTAAGACGGGGCGCGTAAAAGTGGCAGGTAACGCTGTGTGATCTCATATGGCAGGCGACGCTCCGTAGCTCTGAGGTTGGTTTTCCACGAAGAGCTTGACCGTTTAAACATTGTAAAGCCATGCGTGCTATGCGGCAGAAATGGAGTTGTCGGCCGCACGTGGTGAGGTGACTGAGTTGCTGGCACGAGTCGCGACGTTGAACTTGGAGGCAGCTGACGCCAGACGTCGGTTCTCGACGCTGTCCACCGAGTTGAACGCTGCCCAACAGCACATCAGCGGCATCACCACTCAGCTCGACTCATCGCGCACTCTCGGTAATACGCAGCCTGTGATCCGCTATGGCCACGTTTACGTCCAAGCTGTAATACCCCGTTTACACGATCAAGCAATCATCAAGCAAACATCGAGCAGACATCGAGCAGACATCGATTAAACGTCGAGCAAACGTCGAGCAATTAGATCATACGTCGTGTACGTGCATTTCGAATGCATTTGCTGGATGTTTGCGCGATGATTGCCCGACGTTTGGTTGATCGTGTAAACGGGGTATGAAGGGGTAAAAGTTACGCAACAAACGCAACGGACGCAACGCGACGAGCCATTGGCGTCGTTAGTTGAAGAATTTTGGCTGAGGGTAGCAAAAAGTTGTAATTTTTTGACAGAGAAGGTTGCGTATGCTCAACATTTTAATTGTTCTCCTAAATTTTTCGAACATAAAGGATGTTTAGCCCAAATTTTTTAGTTTTGAAAAAGAAAGTAAATTTTCCGTAAAGGAGAAAATTTCCCGACAGACTAAACTATAGGAAATGGGGAGCACGACGCTTTTGCAACAAATGCAAGAGTAGACACTACGGTTCTATTCTTGCGTTTTGGCCCTATTGCGTTCCTTCCGTCAGCTGCGTTTGTTGCGTACTTTTTATCCTTGCGTCACTTGCGTCAATTGCGTCGTCGTCAAATAAGTACGTTACTTACTATCTGTGGCTCAAGTCATTCCGCTTTGAAGAAGATAAAGCTGGTTTTTAGTCAGAAGTATAAAACTGTCATACTTACTTTGCTTACTTATTTACTTGCTTACTTAGTGGCTTTGGCCTCGAAGGCCACTTGCCTGGCCTTGGCTTTGGACCACCTGCTTTGGCATTGGCCTTGAAAATGCTAGTTTCGAACCCATCTGTGCTAACTTATTACCTCGTTGAAACATTTCCGCTGGTGATATTTGGCATGCAGGTGTAGAGCTAGCGAGGACGGTGTCGGAGCTGAGAACGGAACGGCAAAGACTTGACGACGAACGACGTGCCGCCGTCGACGAACTGACCACAGCCAGACACACGCTGGATGAACAGCAACAACGCATTACCGACCTTGAGAAGACTCTGCTTGATAACATTTCCTCGTCACAGGCACGTTCATTTCAGTCTTATACCCCGTTTACACAATCAAGCAAACGTCAAGCAAAGATCAAGCAACCATCAAGCAAATGTATTCAAAATTCACGTGCACGACGTGTGCTCTAATTGCTTGATGTTTGCTTGACGTTTGCTCGACGTTTACTCGATGTCTGCTTGATGTTTGCTTGATGATTGCTTCGTGTAGGCTATGCTTTTTTACACGATCGAGCAAACATCGAGTAATTATCGAGCAAACATCCAGCAAATGCATTCAAAATACACGTGCACGACGTGTGCTGTAATTGCGCGATGTTGCTCGATCTTTGCTGGATGTTTGCTTGTTGATTGCTTGATCGTGTAAACGGGGTATTACGTTTATGTGTTTTGAACCGCGGACTGCGGTGCAGGAATTAGTGAGTGTTAAACAGACTTGAACATTCTAGACCGTGATGGTTTCACCGACTGACACGTATTCCACGCTGGCCGACAGTCGGTCGTGTGGCTTACACGGTCTTTCGTTTGGTTACGCTTGACTGCACCGGTGGTTATGAGCACGTTATCTGTTTAGCCTATAACCTGTACTGTGCTATAAAGGTTAAGGCTTAAGGTGATGATATAGCTCTTAGTGGGAAGCCCATCTCAGAGCTACGGAGCGTCACCTGCCGTATGGGATCACAGTGTTACCTGCCACCCGACACAGGTGAACGCGCCCCGCCATAACCCCAGCCAGATAGGCTGGTACTCGATTTACTTACCCCGGAGGAATAAAAGGCTAAGTTGACCTAGGCAAACATTAACTTAATCTAGGCCATTCATCACCATTATCATCTTCATTTTCGTCTTTTTCGTTCGAGTTTCTAAGGAGTAAAAAAATTTTAAGTTCCCAGTGTCGTTCCTAAAATTTTTTATTGGATTTAAAAAAAAAATTACTGCAGTTTTTAGTTAGCTTTCAAGGTATTACTGAAAAAAACCTGTTTGCATCTAGTAAACTATGTTACGTTGCACAATTTTTACTTTCGTTCTCACGAGTTTTCGTTCTGTTTATTTGTTTTATGAGTTTTGTTTAGCAATAGGTGTCTGTCTGTTGGTGTGTCCGTCGCTCTCTAACACTGTATCAAAACGGTGCCAGCTAGGAATCTTTGTCGTCACTTTCTGAAAGACTCCAATTTTAGGATCAGCGAAACAGCCCTTTCTCTGTTTTTACTTTCAGCAAGACTGGAGCCGTAAGCACAGACATCCATTTAAACGTAATTATTTGCTGGTTGCCTGTTGAGCGCAGGACACGGCGGCGCTGATCGCCGAGTTGGAGCAGTCGAAACAGAACGCGAGCGATCTAACTGAACAACTGAACACGACCCTGTCTGAGCACAGCGCCCTGGTCAGACGCATGGAGGAACAACAGACGCAGATAGCGCTACAACGCAGCCACATGAAGAAACAAATCGCCGACCAACGCAAGAGGCTCGTTCACTCTACCGATTAGTTTATTAAGACGCATACAGAGCAACGAAACTGGACCGAACTGAACGAGCCCGGTTTAGTGCTTGACGAACTGACCCATAGACACGCAGCAATGCATTACAGTATAGGCACCGTCTAACGGTGTCGGTAATTACGTGAGTACGCGCACGTACGCGTCAACCAGTGACCAATGCGTTCGCCCTCCTTGCCCTTTTGGTCAGTCGTCGGCTAACAAATTGCCAACATGGACTTAATGACTACGCAATGTCAAAACTTACAAAGAACTATGACGTGGTGTACTGGTAGTCTAGGCTTACAGGAAGCCAATAACTGCGTGTTTAGGTTGAGCGAGTTTGACGAGAAACTGTTGGACTCGCAGCGGCGTGACTCGGAGACGACAGAACTACTAGCTCGACATGAGTCCGAGATCGAAGAGCGACACGCCACCATCCGTCGCCTCCAGTCAGAATTGGGTCGGGTCAACGCAGAGCTGGACCGGGTCAAGCACGAACTGGGTCAGGTCGGCGAAGAACGACAACGATTAGCTGACGAACTGGCCGACGCTAAGGCGTCGTTTGCAGAATTGGAGCAGCGACCGGCAGAGAACGAAAGCGAACTGACCCGAATTCGCCTGGAACTGGGTCAGGTTCTGGAGGAGAGATCGCGCCTGACCTCTGACCTAGATCGAGCCAGACGTCAGCTGATTGACAGCGAAGGTCGTACGCGTTCCGCCGTGCAGGAATTGAACTGTGTCAGGTCAGAGTTGACTCGGGTCACAGGCGAGTTGAATGACCTTGACAGCGAGATGAACCAGGGGCGCGTTCAGCAACAGCAACTTACAGAAGCCAAACAACACTCTGATGACCTTTGCCAAACACTTTCCATTGACCTTGAAGATTTGAAGGTCAGATTAGCGGATTCTGAAAGTCAGCTGGCGACGACGCGAAGGTCAAAAGAACAGCTCGAGAACCAGTTGTCAAGGTCAATGCTTTGCTATTAAACTGTAACTGCCAACTAACTAACTTCAACTGGTGGATATCGTTAAATTTGCTTAGCCAAAATACGAGTATATCACAACAGTACTGCTATAGACCTGGGCTTCATTATTGTCCGTCCGGCGTACCGTGACTTATTTGGCGGACAGTACCCGTACCGGCAGTTTTTACTTCTTATGTCACGATGATGGTGCACTGTTTATTTTGAGGTTCAATGTGTTACAAAAATACCTAATTGCTATGCACCCTATGCGTTTCTCGAGCTCAAAGTCCACCAAAACTCGTTGTCAGCCAGGATAGATAAGCTTACGGTGCTCATGTAGACTCCCTAGGCCTATAGTCTTTTTTATTTTCCTCTTTTTGTGTCTCCGTTTTGGGGTTCAACTCGTAGTGTTTGGATTGTGAAAAATTAGCTGGGGAGTTGAACTTTTCGGCAGTCGGAGACCGAACAAAAATGTGATGTAAATAGTATGTATACAGTATATAGCTGACCTCCCTGTACATAATTTGACAATGTGTTGTTGAGAAAACAATTAGGGGTTCAATCCCCCAACCCCTGGCCCCCTGCAATTCAAACGCTGGGTTATCGGTTCCTCTATTTTTGGCGCTCCACAGTCCTCGATTGACAGCACCGACACTTTTTTTCTGCGAAGTAAACACCTCAATTAAACGATTTTCGTTGTTCTGTCTGTTCTTCTCTGTCGGTTTCTGCACGTTTCTTGTGTGAATAAAAAAATTGTCATTAATTTGAGACAACTGGTACTAGCCGAATAACTCTAAAAAATATAGCATCATAGCAAGTAACAGCTGTAGGCATTGCGATATCTCGTAAGTCAAATGTCGCTCGATGTTTGTTTTAGGTTGTCTGCGCGGGAAAACGGTGAAGCAGACGACATGACGGAAGAGACGCTAGTAATGGCGGAAGAGTTGACATCATTACGACTCTATGCTGACCTACTTCGTGCCAGACTCTCGGGTAACGTGATTCAGCAACAGGAAAGACTACGTCAAATGATCACACGGGTTCGTTTCTATGCGTGATTTATCATGATTTATCATTTTGTGTTACAAGTTGCGGCCAAACGCTGCAGAAAGCGGCATGGTTACTAACTTACTATTGACAGCCTATAAGAACTTACCAACGCCCCATCTAACAGTAATATCGTCGACCTTTACGACGTACTGTTTAGCCACAATACAAAACGTTACAGACAGATGACAGACAGACGGACAACACACGTACCATAAACGCGACCGCTAATACGGTCAGCTAAAAATTTCACTTTCTTGGCGCCACAGAAAAATCTCTGTCCCTAATATTTTTTTTACAGAGAAACAAGACTTGTTGAGTGGTGACTAATTTGTTAGTATTGAACCAGAATTGTTGTAGTATTTGAAAGGTGTCTGGTTTTGGGGGACACACTGTATTTTCTCCATATTGTTGTCCCGTGCATTACGATGCAAGGGCGTGTACAGAGTAACGTAACTAAACTAAACCGAACTGGCATGGTTTAGTTTTTGACGAACTGACCAATGGGCAAGCAGTAATGCATCACAGTAAACACCGTCTAACCGCGTCGGTAGCCTAAGTGACTACGCTCACGTATGCGTCAACCAAAGACTTAATCTCTCGCCCTGCTTGCCTATTAGTCAGTTCGTCAAAAACTAAACCGTATCAGTTCAGTTTAGTTATGCAGTGTTTACACAATCAAGCAAACATCGAGCAGCTAGCTGGACGTTCTATGGTAGCATGCTAATTATGAGGGCGGGCGGGTTGTAATTGGAAGGTCTATATAACACGTGATCAACTGTGGGCTAAGAGCCTAAGCCTAGGCCTACATTTGAGCTAAGGGCGGGGTTCCAATAGACGTGCTTAAGCCAGCTCGGTGTTTGCTCGACGTTTGCTCGATCGTGTAAACGCCCTAGCACGTCGCTCCGTACGCGTCTTAACGGACGGACGTAGGCCTATATGTACGGACCGACGGATAAAATGCGTAGTGCAGTTTTCTACAGGGAGCCGCATTATAACTATTGAAGTTAGAGGGTGCCTGTGTGTGCGACAATAAACGTCTCATGCAACAAATCAAGGCGGGTTTACGTACAGTGCAGATGTCAGTCAACTCGGATTTGGCAGCGCCATCGCACGCGTCTCGTGCGACGGCGCTGCCAAACTCGAGTTGATTGACCGCCGCACTGTACGTAGCCCCGCCCGTATGCGACGTTTCGTCACACATGTAGGCACTCTCTGGTTGTGTTGCGTTGAAGCTGGAAGACTATGAGCTAGATACAGGCGGCCGTCCGACAACTTCGACGTCTGCCGGTGGGCTGGTGTTCAAACGATTGGACAGTCCGAGACCACGATGCACCCACGAGCTCAACGTTTTCCATCACACAACGACTCGCTTCGGTCCTATATTTCTATATTCCACTTCTACGCTTTCGCTCCTTGTTGCATTGAACTTGTTTTTAGATTTTGGGGAAAATTAGTTCTGACTTACTCCGTGTTTAGTTCGTGTCAACTCCCACAAAAAGCAAAATTTGCTGCTAAATTAGGTTGATTTTGCAACAGTAGACGAACAAGACATTGCGCATCTCTGTGTTTGTTTAAGCAGTCTTCCGATCGAGCTACTTCAGGTATTGGCCAATCATATACCTCCCTTCCCTGTACCTTTATTATTGCTGCGTAACTCAATTAACTATTAAGTAAGTAAGTAGATATACAAACACAAACAAACATTTTGACATTTTGCTCGTGTGTCGGCCTCGCTGCAGATGAGATGTGGTCACGTGACGTGGACGCCATCTTGTCGGAGGAAGACTCCAGCTGATGACGTCACTTCCGCCAGCTTGCGCGACCAATAAGCGTCGAGTTTCGAGAATGTGCATACAGCAAACTGTGCTCACAACCAATCGCCGTCATTTTAGCTGCGTAATAAATCCATACATGCGATCGATGACTGACATCATGAATATTAATGAACTGACTAATGACGAACTGCTGGTTGAGTTATTAATAATGAGGTCATCGTAATTGGTAAAAGAACAGTTGCTGAATCAGGCATAGCCTACTGATTATATGATTACCTTATAATCTATTGAAAAATCATTTTGTCTATACGCCTGAAATAGCGCCTATCTGCAGTGTGTATCGTTGTGCATGCAAGTGTTTTTTTTTCAATCATCGCGTTGCAAATTTAATGACGGCGACGATTGGAACGACACTTGTGATTTTAGTTGCTATGTTTCAGTGAAATAATAAAATGCATTGTCAAAACTAAAGAACCATATCGTACACGCACAATATGGCGTACGATCTCGCCAATATCGAGTAATTAGCTTTTATTAAGTCCCGTATACATAAGCTGATGCGGATATTTTGGCCGCAAAACCATTTCGCTGCGGATCACCCCTATCATCGACAAATACTGCGCAAATCTTACATCGCTAATTGCTGAAACATCCAAACAACATTTTTATTTTGCGGTACGCGTAAACGCTAACTGCTGACCAATGACGTCAATCATAATTTGTTGGAGGAGGGTGATTTTATCTGGAGGCAAATGAGCATGAACCCTTCGCGCCGGTATTTATTGAGGTGGCACATTGGCTATTGCCCTTCCCGCCCTGACCCTTCCCGAGGGATGGACGCCATTACCATTGACAAGAAAGCGATCGACAGTTGTCCGATATTTTATTCACAGTCACTGAACTGTATAGACTTGTGTGTGTGCGTTTATATTTTGCTGCTTGAAATTTGGGACTTTGAACACACTTAGGGCCTAACCGCTCGCCGCCTGCGTGCCGCCCTCGCCCGGGGAAGGGTGAGTCGACCATGCAGGTCGCAGAAGCCGCGACAATGTCACCGACTGCTAGACCAAGCGGTCAACGTCAGAACTCTGGATAATATGGGCCTAGGCCTGCGACGACGTTCATACGATCAGCTGTGATTGCTGGTTTCTTAGCCTAGTAATAACACAGCGTCTACAATAGCAGCAGCTAGCAAGTCATGTAGGCTTCGCGAAGCTGGACAGTGATATCATAAAGCTGGTAATAATAACGAAGTAAAAGAACAGCAACTTCTGTTTGCTGCTGAATATAGCATACGAAAGCTTTCGAGACAGCGATTATGCTATGTCGAGCTTGCTGTCGTCTTTGCTGGACCATCTCAGGTTAGGCAGATCTCTGGTTGAAAACTTGTGACATTTCCAGCATGATGCTTCCGCAATAATCATATCTGTATTTGTGTCTGTGTCTAATACTGACCGATACGCGTTGGATTTGGACTCTATCCCCCTATTTCCTGCACGAACGAAGAACAACAATGTATGATTGAAAACTTCCGTCGATACAGTCGTCGCTACTTTATTCCAGAGTACTGGTGACGTCATGCTGCGTACGTGCTCAGTCTAACAGGAACAGTCCGGCCGGTTCGTTCCTTACGTGTACGTATTGTGTACAATTGTGTACAATACATATTGTGTGGGCCAAGCTGCGGCGAATATCATCGTCATCATCATTATTTGATGCGTTCATAGACAGAGAACATGATATTTTAAAGATCACAAGTGACAAACAAGAACGACAAGGTTGAAAGAACTCTGACAGCCGCCCGTAAGCTAAATAATGACAACATAGACGAACAATTAAAACACTTCAAACTGCCATAAAATTAACGCTGTAAGATGGTGGAGGTGGCGGGGCACCAGGTGACCAGCGTGTGGGCAGACTACGGAAGCACCGCCACCTGTGTTGCTTTGAGGGACAGCAGCACGAAGCAGTCATTACGACGTACTGCCGCGGGGGATGAGGAGGCTGAGTGGTTGCTGGTAAAGCTGAACGATGAGAGGCGAGTGGTGGTGGTCGGTCACGGACGAGCTTTGGTCACTGTGGTCATACTGACCGCCATCAATCTACTCAACTACACCGACAGATACATCATTGCAGGCCAGTTCAGTCAGCTGCTCAATTATACCTGTAGACACATTACAATATAAGTGCTCATTTGTCACGATTTATAAATCTTTCGGAACCCCAGTGTTTTTTGCATGCAAATTGTGAATTAAATAGCGTTCATTTTTAGTTAGAATCCAACCGTCGTGACGAAATTGCAGTTTCTTCGGAGAAACAGAACTTATTTACGTTGGCAGATGAAGAACGACGTCAAAGAATGAAAAAATGCTATGTGAGAAAACACAAATGGCAAACATAATGCATTTAACAAGGGAAGAGCTAAAATACGAAAAGGGAGTTACTTTTGTATAGGTGTGCTGAAAGACGTGCAGACGTACTACTCGATCGACAACTCCCAGGCGGGGTTACTTCAATCGTCGTTCATCATCGGCTACACGCTGTTCTCGATGCTGTTCGGTTATCTCGGTGACCGGTTCAGTCGCAAGTGGATCATGACGGCTGGGATTGTCTTCTGGTCCGGCGTCACACTGGCTTCTTCATTCGTCCGCTCACAGGTTACTATCACAGTACGTTTTTATACTCAACGCAAAATACCTGCACACATTTGATCCAAATCGCGTCACGTGACCTTCACAAACACTCACTATTTACCTGCTTAAAGCTTTTCAACGAACCGGTCAAAATCACTTTGCTATTGCCCAAAAGGGCATTAGCAAAGTGATTTGTGACTGGTCACGCCTCATTAATATACAAGACGTCAAGATGTCATTAATATATATAAATGTACAAAACATCAGTTTATACACTTGTTAACGGCAACATTTAAAAACTTGCACATCGAAAACAGCAAAAATTCCAAAAGGTGATATTATTCAGCAGCACATTGACACACAGTCAGTGTGATGCGGGCAATATCACCTTTTGTAATTTTTGCTGTTTTCGATGTGCAAGTTTTT
>Ga0209367_1009120_pt1 | contig 13502 bp, 6 predicted proteins | sample WorMetLIZISLAND2_FD_187412 | JGI IMG/M metagenome (GOLD analysis project Ga0209367, IMG submission 187412) | Marine gutless worms symbiont microbial communities from Max Planck institute for Marine Microbiology, Germany - Olavius geniculatus... ... | reverse complement strand
TTTTTCAGAAACTCACCTACAGGTCAGACCCTTCGGCGGATTTTTGCGCGCGATGGCTCAAACGACGCGGTCTCGCGCAAGGATGTGCCTTTTGGGGGTTAAAAAATTTGAAATTAATATTTAACGCATTTATTCGCAAAAATCAAAAAAATTACAATGGCGCCTATGGGGAAAATTAAGCAATTCTTTAAACGGTCATAACTTTGGTTGTGTATAAGATAGAGTCGTAATTTTTGGTTCTAGGTATGGTTTTCGGGGATGACGATGATTATAATGCGATATTTCTGAAATAATCTGCAATCCATTTGAAAGATGATAAAATTGACAATAAACTTAGTATGGTCAGGTTTTTCTCTTTGGCGCAAAACGTGCGATTATAGTAAGTCGACTGACTTGCTTTTTGCAAACAAATTTCACACAGCAAAGTTTTTACAGCAAGTTGTTGTTTAAATTGGTAAAACATTCCCACCTGTCCTTGACTTTGTAGCAGTAGACCAGTACGGCGACGATAACAAGAGCAAGACAAAGTGCGCCGACACTGACTGCTACTGCGACTGCGATTACAACTGTATTGTCTGCAGCTTTACCTGAAAAAAACACTATAGATTTACAGTTTCGTCGCACTGGAAGCACGCACAGGTGCCTTTGTTCGCTCATTTGCACAACGTGCCCAAAATAGGACAACCTTCTCCATTGACCTTGGCCGTTTGTGCCAGTCCCAAATCCCTGTATTGGCGCGATTTCAAGATTACAAAAGTCCGTTAAAATAATATTTTTGAGTGTTAAATGATATAAGTGACAATTGCAGTTGTCTAATGAATGAAGGTAAAGCAAAAACTTTTCACACTTTTCAAAACTATGTAAGGAAGGACAATATGAGTCAACACTCGAAAACGGCAAAAATGTTTTGGGCGAAATTATCGCGTGTCAAATTCCAGATTGGCCATCGGATAGCCCGGGCCTACTAATAGCGGGGTAGGTGAAAACAGCGCGTAATTATTTTTTACGGGGACCGATTTATACCGCTCTGAATTCCCCGTAGGCCGTAATGCAAATTTTTAAAAAATTGTGGCAAAAAAGGAAAATTAAAGAAAAATTAACTGAGAACATTTAAGGAATGTGTCCGGCGTCAGGAGGCTTCGTTTGAGCCATTAGCGGCGTCGGTCGGTCCAACGGGCTGGTCTGTAGCCGTGCGCAAGGAAAAAGAAAGAAAAAAAGAAAAATTGACGCCTAACGGCAAATTTCGCGCATGCAGCCACGCCCGCTTTGAACCGATTGTAACCAAATTTTGCACGTGGGGTAGAGTGAGCGATTTGATCATTGATGTTAATTTTTTTGAAAATCGGTTCAGCGGTTTCAGAGTTACAGGACCCGGCAAACGCGATTTCCTATAAGCCTACTTAACGCTTACCAAGCTTGCCGTGGATATGAATATCCATGGATATATCCGTGGATATTATGCTAACGCATCAGCTAATTAAATGAACTGCTTGTGTGCTCTGCTTCTATAATATTTCACTCTCTGTCGTTCTTACTGTTTATTTTCTCGTTTAATTATGTTATTGTGTCAAATTAGTAATCAGTGACATCAGTACGTCATTATTTTGTTAGCTTATGTTAAATTATAAGCAACATATTAGCAACAAATTTTAATTTTTCGTCTTTTAATGTTGTTGGTTGGGCATCTTATGGTGACAAGATTACAAACGTTTGTTTGCTTATTTACATATTTAATGCTAGTAGAAAGTACAATCTAAGTGTCCTTTAAAAGCGTCCGCTACACCCTACAGGGTGGGCCAAAAAAACTGGCACAATATTTTTATACGCTATTAAATTCATCAAATAATAACCAATTTTCAAAATTACATATATTTTACTGTTGAAATCGGGAGAAAATTCGTAGTAACATTGTCACTAAAGATACCACCACACCTCACATGCGTCGCTACACTACCTTGTGAAATGTCAGACATCGCACTTAAGCCGGCGACGACAATAACCAATTGCGTGATCAACGTTGATCAAGCTTGTCATGTGGCTCTCCCCAAACAATGCGGAATTAAATCAGGTCGACTGTGCTGTTTGGGGGCCCTTCAACAGATGGTCTATTAACGTCGACAGTTCACGACAATCAACCAGCTGAAGGAGGCAATTGTCACCGAATGGGGCAAACTGTCGCAGCGTTTGGTTGATCGCGCCATTGGTCAGTGGCGTCGCCGGTTTGAGTGCGTCGTCTAGCAGCAAGGTGGACACATTGAACATTTGATGTGAAAACTGCAAGATGTGACAGTTGCTTAAGACAATAACTGGAACAATAAACAGGTTGTTTCCTGTTCTTAATTTCTTACAATGTGTTGTTACAGATATCGCCTTGTTTCCAATTGTTGCTTTTAAGACACTGATATTTCACTAGGTAATGTAGCTACACACTTGAAGTGTGGTGGGATCTTTAGCGATAGTTTTGCTAAAAAAAATTTTTCCTGATTTCGACAGCGAAAGAATCATGAAAATCGGTTAATATTTTGTATGAACCTTTTTCAGTAGGCAGCTGATTTGTTATGCTTTGTGTTAAAATACAAAATGGTGGCCGACGCCATGCATGTTAAATTTCAGTTTTGTTCGATTTTATAGCATAACTATCATACGGAGATATAGCGCCTCAAAGATAATGGGGTCACGAGTTTGACCTTTTGGGGTCACGTGACGTCATCGGTCACGTGATTATTAGACTCGGCATGTGTGGTTTCCTATTGGTGGTCCATTGTAATCATGCACCTATCTTGCACCGTTACGGAGATATGGAGCCCCAAATATATTAAGGTCACGACCTTAACCTTTTGGGGTCACGTGACGTCATCGATCACGTGACCATCGGACTCGGCGTGGGCACTTTCCTATTGGTGGTCAATGATGACCATGCGTCTATCTTGCACTAATACGGAGATATGAGGCGTCAAAGATTTTGGGGTTACGAGTTACGTGACGTCATCGGTCACGTGACCATTGGACTCGGCACATGTGGTTTCCTATTGGTGGTCCATTGGAACCAAGCGTCTATCTTGCACCGTTACGGAGATATATCGCCTCAAAGATAATGGGGTCACGAGTTTGACCTTTTGGGGTCACGTGACGTCATCGGTCACGTGATTATCAGACTCGGCATGTGTGGCTTCCTCTTGGTGGTCCATTGTAACCATGCACCTATCTTGCACCGTTACGGAGATATGGAGCCCCAAATATATTAAGGTCACGACCTTAACCTTTTGGGGTCACGTGACGTCATCGATCACGTGACCATCGGACTCGGCATATGTGGTTTCTTATTGGCGGTCCGTTGTAACCATGCATCTATCTTGCACCGTTATGTAGATATGGAGATATGTAGATATGTGACATTGACACACAGTCAGTGTGATGCGGGCAATATCACCTTTTGTAATTTTTGCTGTTTTCGATGTGCAAGTCCTTAAATGTTGCCGTTAACAAATGTATAAACTAATGTTTTGTACATTTATACAAAATAACGACAAATATGCAAGCCTGATCCCGTAAACGGAATCCCGGATCCCGTGATTAAAAACTAAATCCCCGGGATTGCAATCACTAGCAATAAGCACAAGCGTTCGTTTTTTTTCTGTCAGCCACTACCCACTGAAATACAATTATGATAACAGATATGACTGTGTATACCTGCGGATGATGAAGATAACGTTGACGACGATCCGGTGATGCCAGTGTTCGTTGTTGTTGAGCTGTTGCTAGCAGCTGACATCGAGTTCGACGTTCTCGGTTTCAGCAAATCCGAGGAAATCCTAGTGACGGTGTTGTTGTTGTCGTAGTAGTAGTAGTAGTTGTTGTTGTTGTAGTTGTAGTTGACACATGACTTGTGTAATCTAAGCACAATGGCGTAAAACTTAAAGTCTTTCCCGGCCATAAAACTCATTGGTCGGCGCTGATCTCCGTTTTCTTAGCCTTCATCCAGACAGCATTTTACACTGCGAGGTGACCACGAATACAGGGTTAGTGCATCGCGCGGTGTGCTTGTTTAAGTCCAAGCGTTCGTTGGTCGGCTTATTTATTGCGTCTTCACACAGAAGGATGGCAAGGCTGTAGCTTCTTTGTAGTTCCGCATATTGGCGCTATATGAATATTTTAGTGTTAGTATTAGTATTAGTTGACATGAGTGGGTGGTTCCATACCGAGATGGTTTACCCCTTTGCTGACAATCACCTATTCAAGTGCTCGGCATCCATTATTTTCGTCCATCGTGTTTACTACTACAGTAAGCAACTACCCATATCATATACAATACACAAGTTTTTCAAATGAAGTTGCAAACACTGCTAATCTGGAAACACATTCAGAGTGTATGATTTTTTCGCACTGTTCGTAGGCGATTGAAGGACCGCTTACAACGGTAAAACTAAGATCGCTCGGAATTAACTGAAGAATCAAGGCATATCAACACAATTGAATTACAATGTAAATTGTAAAGAAATCGTATATCATGATGTGCATTAATAATGACGTTTATGAAAGCAGCTCAGTACTAACTTTGACACACATATTTCTGTGACGTGTTACAACTGAACGGTAGCCATTCGTTTTTCGCTGTAACGACGACACAGTTGTCGTTGGATGGCTGACCGTACCGCCAGTTGCTGTATTGCACGTCGATTGAAAGCCCATCTACACAGTCACGCTTGCTCACACAAAACATGTACATGTGACAGAAAACACGCACTTCTAGCAACAACAAGAAACCCAGCTGTCGCTAGGATAGCCGATCGTACAGTCGTACTGGTTAGTTAGTTAGTTAGTTAGAACATTTGAAGGCGTCTGTTCAAAATCACAGACGCCGCAGCCACTATTCAAAGAGATGGGTCTTGAGTCTGTTGCTGAAAACAGCGAGTGTCAGTGACGGGTCGCGAATGGATGCCGGTAGACTGTTCCACCCGCGTGGTACGTCGACGGCAAAAGATCGGTCGCCAGACGTCGTTCTGGTAGGTGGGACCTCCAGTTTGGTCGCTAACGACGACGATCTAAGACCGGACCGGCGGCGGCAGATCAGGCGGCAGTCATCTGCCAGGTAGGCAAATGCACACCCATTGAGGCATTTGTGAACCAATACCACCAGCTTGAACAAAATCCGTTGCCGGACCGGTAGCCAGTGAAGTGACTGCAGAACTGGCGTGATGTGCTCCGTACGCCGGGAACCAGTCATCAGACGTGCTGCCGCGTTCTGGACGGACTGTAGACGCCTTAGTTGGCTGTCGTCAGTTCCATAAAGCAACGAATTGCAGTAATCTAGCTAACAGGTGATGAAGGCCTGCAGGGACAAGCGTCTGAGCGACTGTCGGCGTCAGTGACTGGATGATCTGACATAGTTGGCGCAGCAGCTGATAGTAACCAGCGCGGCAGACAGTCGTGACGTGATCAGCCATCGTTAGTTGACTGTCCAGGGCCTACCCCCAGATTACGAGCAGTTGTCAGTGACCTTCAAGGTCATCCAAAGTCGATGACTTTCATGTAATTTTAAAGCCATTATATGACTTCCTATCAATGATCAACAGCAACCTTGGCCCTATCTCGCACCGTTTAGCCGCAATACATCCGTGACAGACGGACAGACAGACAGACGACAACGATGACAACAGCTCGACCGTTACTTAAGTACGGTCGGCTAAAAATAGACTTGTTCAACATTTTTAGAACAAATTGCAGAATAACCAATTTTCTCATCCAAGCACATACTGCTTCAGACCATGCTGCGATGATGTCCTCATTGATAGGGCCGGTGTCCCAGCCCGCCCTATGTTTTGCATGTGTTTTTTGTTTCAGTTGTTTTTTGCATGACTAACACCTTCAGTTCAGTGTTGCACTGAGCCGTTTTGTGCTTTTTTCTGATTATGAGTTGGGCACAGGACTGAAAAGATTGGTGTACGGAAAGTTGCTGAACATATTCAGTCGACTACTGCGTCACTGTTCATCAGGCCTGTCGAGAGGGTGGGGTAAAAGCAAGGCCGGATTAACCGATATGCCAAGTATGCCATGGCATGCCCCCACCGCCGCGCCAGGGGGCCTCCGTTACGTAGCGGCACCGTCACACGGATGGAACGAGATAGGGTAGTGGGACAGTTTGCATAGCGCCTTTGTTCTCTGGGTTGGGACACAATGCATAGTGGTGGCAAAGGTGGTGGCGGGCAAAAAGAAAAGCAAATGTATAATGTTTAATGAAACAGTTAAAACAACATCATAAAAATACAATGTACTTACTTACACATTTATTATTTACAACATTTTTCTCCGAAAATCAGGTTGTCCAGTAAGCGTAAAAGTATTTTAAACTAATTCAGATACAGAAAGTTCCGCGCAACCCTGTCCGTTGTCCACTATGCATTCCGATCCTTTTAGACATCAAAGGCACTATGCATATCGTCCACCAATCCGAGATAGGGCCTAGGTTAGACCTTGGCGCCACGCTACTATCGTTTGTGATCCAGATAGAAAATTTGGTATTTGCATATTGACTTAGCGTGAACACCCCAATTTTCAACTATAACTACTGAACCGGAAATGCTATAGGCTTTCGCGCGTCTCGTGAGCATTAACTCAAATTTCTTGTATGTACTCGGCAAATGGGCATTTCCGGTCTGGTGCTAAAATGTGAAACGAACTTTCATCTTACATTATCTGGCCATTGTCGGTCTTCAGACAGCTTCGAGAAATTTTCTTCTTTCTTCCTCCTCATCCGAACCTACTATTTGACATAAACTTAAAAATAATGTTTATTATTTAATCCACGTTTTACCGCTCTATGATAACGATAATGACGTAAGTTTTCAAAAATGTATAGATTCCGCATTTGTTAAATTTTTGAACAAATTACACAAAGAACTTACTACAAGTAGGTATTACCTTCGTCAGTTGTCTTCTACCAAGATCTCACAAGTCCGATCCAGTATGTTTTGTCTGTACCAGAACGAGTTAACCAGTCAGTCAATTCAGTGCCATGTGAAGGACGTCCAATGTCAGCGGAAACAGCTAACGATCCACCACGAGACAGGCATTCGTTACTGGCAGCGACCATGTCAACGAAGATGAACGGTGAAACTTTCTGTAGCACTTTGAGTTCAGTGACGTGTCACCAGAAATACAGCCTGCATCTACAATATTAGTGCCATACAAAGCAAGCCTAAATCCTGGTTATATCACGGAACCAATAAGAACAAATGCTTCAGATTAAGTTGAACCAAAACTATTGCCTCGTTATTCAGTGGCGTTGTGGTAGGCTAGGGCGGGAAAGGCAATTGGCGACGAGTAGACGAAACAGTTTTAGCCTGTGGAAAAAAATTTCGTTTTGTTTGTTTAACATTGAAAACACATATAATTATCTCCATCTGAAATTTGCATCTGCCTGTCGAAAAAATGCAACTTCGATCCTGACCAGTGGCAAATTTAGCGGGAAAGGGCAGCCGCCTTTTCCCCTATTGATTAGATGCATTTTGTAACCAAGTAAAAATTTCGTACAAAATGCATTATTTTTGCAAACAATTGTAACACAGTCCCTTTTCCAGACCCCACCCCTACCTTTTTGTTTCTATTCCAAAACTCTTAAACCGACACTGTTTCTGACCCCAACATTTTGTAACCGAGGGCACCGCTGGTCTAATTTTTAGCTTTATATAAAATCTTTGTAATCTTTAATTGAAAAACAGTTGCGTTAATTAGCACTCAGCAAATAAAACAACGGGTGTAAGATTATTTCCGTATTTAAACAGACCTTGCTGCTGCAGCTGACATATGTATGCTGATGCTTTGTTCGACCACTGTCTGGCAGAGAACACGAACTGTTTTTCGTTGGCGACGTATGTTATGACAGCAAATCGTGCCCAGGAATCACCCTGGTCACGTACGTCAGGATTACCTGAAAGAATATTAATGTTCGCGCTCAATTACAGCTACAACACTGCTCTGCGCGACTGTGGTTAAAGTAAGCTTTGCGGTTAAATGACGCCATCGTCTAACTCAAACCCTAACCGTGAAGCGTTGTTACAATAGTGCCCATGCAGTGCTGATGCACGTTTGTTGCTTCTCAATAAACCAGCCATTCATTCATTCATTCATTTTGTTAATCGTTGCGAAAACACAGTTTCCGAGCAGCGCTATATGATAATCGCACAGATCTCACGCAACTTTAATAAACATTTAATCAGTGCTATAACACGTTTTACGCTAGTATTTTACGCTAGTTTTGCTCGTATCCTTGTCGGGACTTTGTTGGCAACGAGATGGACAGTTGGTATGTTAGAAAATTAAACCTGTTAATGACCATTCAGAGTAACATTTTTTAATCACTGAATAATATGTAAAAACTATTAAAACATTTTTCGTAGTTATAGATTTAGCTTTAGGCCTTTAGTGTACGAGGGTCATTTCTAAAGTTTCTGGCCTCGACATATTAGTCGATAATATTGTCCACGATCTATACATCAGTAAAACGTACATTCTTTCCGAACTCTAATGAGTCTGTTGAGGATATGACGTAATTGTAATTTATGACGTCATAGAGCTTTAAACTGAAACGATTTAGAGCGCTAGCGAAAACAGCACAGTATTAGGCTTACGGTTGTATGACAATTTTTCAGTCTGTAGCTGGATTTGTAAAAGCGGGACTCCGTAGCATGTGATATTGTGAAAACCCTGACAAATACGATTAAAAATTTGTCGTTTTAATCGGTGAATATAAAACAGCCTAAATCTGTGCTAATCGCAAATAAGAGCATTTCAGTCAGTTACGATGTCACGTCAATATCTGACGGTATCAGTAAAACTTAATCAAAAACTTGACAATAATGATTTCAGTTGTGTTGACGAAACACTAACCAAGATACAGTTTGTTGTGGGGAATCTGGTGTGCACGGGGTCCGAAAATCACGTAAGCCCCACGCGCCTTCTCCTAAATTCCGCTTCATATTGCGGTCCAGTCCTAAAGTCTAAAATTACCCAACCGGCTGTTCGTGACTATGACTTTGTACACCAAGATCACCCTACATGCAGTAATGACCTGAGCTGCAATAACTATTAGCAGTTTTAAAATCTACAATTTCGTCGCTGTGGTGTCCGCTATCCACGATGATGAATGACCTAAGGCTGTTTGCTTTGACGCTGTAAATCGCTTCTAATTAATGCTCTGCGATGTCGTAAATTACAATGACGTCATATCCGCAACAGACCCATTAGAGTTCGTAAAAGATGTACGTTTCGCTGATAATATATAGATTATAGAAAATATTACTGTCTAATATGTCGATGCCGGAAACTATTCGGATGAACTTAGTATTGTTTAGCCCAATACAACGTTAGACGTAGGCCCTATTTCTGATCACGGAAAGCACAAGGTTTACAATTATTGTGGTATACATTTAAACTAACTTTCTAGTGCAGCGCCGTCAATCCAGTAAACGCTGCTGCTGAGAGCAACTACGTTGACATCAATCCAAAACCCGCTGCCTCCCAGCAAGGTACCTGGAGCAGAACGAAACTCTGCCAGCTTCGACTGAATGCCGCTGGTATTGATGCGTGGTAAGAAAAAATTGTTTCGTCCTTGACAGGCCGATTGAGATCCATGTTTAGTGTCCATGGAACCGTCTGTCCAGAAACAAAAATCGAGATTGTCGACGTCGTAATAACATTGACTGAACTCTTCGCACGTCACGTGTCTTGTCAATAATCCTATGTAGCCTGTCAGACATTAATGCAATGGTGACTTCATTTTGTATAATGTTTTGTATAATGTTTATAACGAGCGTTGTATGCAAAGCCGACGCACCGAAGAAAGAGCTGTGGGAATTTAAAATGCATTTGTAAATATTTGTTGGCAATATAGCGTTTAAACCTGCAAAATGTGTAGCACTTTCAGTTCACTTCTGTCAAAATGGGCTGAGCAATTGAACCTAAGGGCCGCTTTTGTGTGCATGCGCTTAAACTTTTATGTTGAGTGTGGCTATCAAAACTTTCTCTTTAGAAGTCTGTTATGCTGAAAATGTGTAAATAAAATTAGTCGTAAAAGATTCGTACATTTTAATGTAAAAAGCTTTGCTGAAGCACGTTTAGCTTATAATAATTACTGTTATCACCCAGAACCACCAAATGCATGTAATTAGGCGTACAGTGAAGGCTTAGCTAGGGTATATTAATTGCGAATTAGGTGTGCTAATGATCAATTTGGGCCAAAAAACGTTCCACTTTACTTTTGTTTATATTTTAGCCAATTATTGACCGATTTTCAAACTTTTTCACTGGCACATTCCGCAGACAATTTGCGATAGTGTGGTTATTATAGATTCCACTACATAGGCCTAAATATGTCTCTAAACTACTTTGTGAAATATCAATAAAATATGCATACATAACGATACTAACAAACAAACATTTTGGTAAAATTGATAAAAAAACACTCCAGATCAACACTGCAGTGAATGGTCTGTATAACACTAGACTGTGTGGGTATAACGCAGTCTAGTGTCATACGAATCACTCATCGCAATGTTGGTATGAAGCGTTTTTTATTTACCTAATTTTTTGGTTATTATCGTTAGTTTTTGCTTACATTTATATTTCACAAGGTAGTGTAGAGACGCATTAACTATGTCAGGTTAGTCAGGTCAGGTTGTCGCGTAGTCGTGAGACCGTAGCGTCGCTCTTCCTTCGTGACCGCGCTTAATAGCCAGCTTCCATTGATCAGCAGGTGGACGGTTGCTGTCTCTTCGAAGTTGGTCTATCCACCTGCCACGTGGACGACCGGGACGACGTTTCCATGTGGGGTCTGGGGGACGTCCCTGAGACAACCTGACGCAATTGTGGAGTGCCTTGTGAGCTGGAACTTCGTCGCCAAGTCTCGCTAGGTGTCCGAAGATGGCTGAGAGACAGCAACAGATGGTGGTCGATAGAGGAGGGAGACCGGTACGAGTGGCAATCTAGTGCGTGCGTTCCGAACGAATTGATGCCATGATATGCCTAAGATGCGACGCTGGCATTTCATGCGGAATGCATCTAGTGATTTACTGTCTGCCACTGTGAGGGACCAAGTTTCAGATGCGTATAGGAGCACTGACTGTACCAAGGCAAGATAAACGCGGAGTTTGATAGAGAGGGATAATCGTTTGCCTTTCCAGATGTTATTTAATGAGGACATTACTGCGGAAGCCAAGCCAGTGCGTCTCCGTATGTCCGGACGAGACTGGCCGTCAGATGACTGAGAGCTTCCCAGGTATATAAAGTCGGAAACAGCTTCTACGTGGTTTCCATTGACAGATATTGTGTTAGGTTGGGGCCGGACCCCAGGTTCTGGGTCTTGGTCTTTGGCCACGAGACCTGGAGGCCGAGCACTGACGCTGTTTCCGAGAAGCTCGAGAGGCATGTGGCGGCAGAGGCTGGTGATTCGACGAAGAAGGCCGTATCATCTGCGTATACTAAATCGGTGAACAGATCACGCCAGACGGTGATACCAGGTCTAGATTTCATGTGTTTCAGTAGCCACACAGAAGAGTGCTGAGGCGAGGACACAGCCCTGTCTTATGCCGGAAGTTGTTAAGAGTGGATCTGACAGCTGCTTCCCAAGGCGGACGCGAACAGTGGTGTTTTCGTGGAGTGCGATGATGAGGTCCAGTAGGGCGTCCGGAATTCCCCTACCTCGCAGAGCCTTCCAGAGAGCTGCTCTGTCGACGGAATCGAAGGCGGCTTTGATATCGAGATACAAGACGTTCAGGGGCCGATCAAACTCGCGATGTATCTCCGACAGCAATCGTAGTGCTAGGATGGCGTCAATAGTGGATCGGCCTGCTACGAATCCGGATTGTTCTGGACGTCCTGTAATGTCGAAGAGAGACTGGATGCGAGCCAAGAGAACATGCGCGAAAACCTTTCCCGGGACAGACAACAGAGTGATTGGCCTGTAGCTGCCACACTCCGTTTTTCGGTCCTTTTCCCTTGTACAGTGCTGTCAGGATACCATCCTTCCAGTTGGCAGGAATGTGGCCAGTCCTCCATACGTTTGTAAAAATTGCGTGCAAGGCTGTTGATATAGGACCGATTGCGCATTTTAGGAGCTCTGGCAGGATACCGTTGGGTCCCGCGGCTCGACCATTACGAAGCTTGCGGATTGCGGAAATGATTTCGTCGAGAGATGGCGCATCCACTGGGGTATCGGCGTCCCTCGAAGTGGTGTCCGCATCCGCGTCCAAATCGTCACACTGAGTACCCGGTGGGTGGTTAAGTGCAGCCGTGAAGTGTTCGCGCCAACGGTGCAAGGTCTCCTCTGGGGAGGTACACGGGGACCCGTCAGCTTTGTTGACGAATGACATGGCCTGTGTAGGTTTACTGCCTGTAGGCACCTTGATGGCTTTGAATGCTGGACCCAGATGATTGGATTTGATTCCCTCTTCCACTTCCTCGATTGTGCGCGTTATGAAAGCCTCGTGGTCCTCCTTGGCCCTGGTCTTAAAGGCTATGTGGGGATCTATAATTATCACATTATTGCAAATTGTCTGCAGAGTGTGCCAGTGAAAGAATTTAGAAAATTGGTCAATAATTGGCGAAGACGTGCACAAAAGTAAAGTGGCACGTTTTTGGCCCACGGTGTAAATATGAACGTTGGTGCTGAAATCGCGAGACCTGACAATGTGGCACCAGATCGCAAGCGTGGACAATGCGAGACTTGACAACGCGGCGCTAGATATGCACATAAAAATCTTTTGGAAAAACTAAGAAAATGTACCAACTGCTTCGGCAATTCGCATCGACGTATGCAATGGTGAACTTTGAGGAAGTGTCAGTGGCGGGATTTCAGCACGTGCGTGTAGGCCTACAGCGACGCTGCATGTGTTAGGCGGCTATTGGTTCCAGAACGTCGTTCTTGCCGTTGCTGCCGCATTCTGCAGCCATTCTCTCGACGCTCATAGTTACCGAGTCCCTACAGTCAGTCACGTTTCGACAGCACAGCGAGGACGAGAAAAAACGAAGCCAGTCAGGCGCCCATGCCAGCAGCGACGACGTCAGCGTCAGAAGTTTAGTCAGTGTTTTTATTGAAATTAGGCTGCGCGTCCAGATTTATATTATAATATAATATAAAACTGGACGCGCAGCCTAATTTCAATAAAAACACCGAATAAACTTTTATATTATATTATATGCCTCTGCAAGTACGATAGAGACCTTTAGCGTAATTAATGCTATGTGACGCTGTTTAGCTGAGATTTCCATTTTGTAACGGAACATTTGTCTTTTAGTGCTGATCAGGTATGCATCACGTCAAAGTTAATTTAGTGTTTTGTGTCGTTATATATGATATTTTTTCTGTTTTTCACCGTTGTTTTACGGGTTGCGTGACATTAAATTTTATGACGATAACTAAAAATACGTTCCGTGGAACGAAGTATCTGTCCCGTTGCCACGCTATATAGCCTAGCAGCTGCGTATAAAGGGGGTAGGTGCAAACAGGG
>Ga0209367_1009119_pt1 | contig 13502 bp, 12 predicted proteins | sample WorMetLIZISLAND2_FD_187412 | JGI IMG/M metagenome (GOLD analysis project Ga0209367, IMG submission 187412) | Marine gutless worms symbiont microbial communities from Max Planck institute for Marine Microbiology, Germany - Olavius geniculatus... ... | reverse complement strand
AAAAAAAAACTTTACATGCGATAAAACCACCACTACAATAATCCTTTCTAAGACAAAACACCCCAGGACAATCCCTCTAGGACAAAACCATCTACGACAAAACGCATGGGTTTTTGTCATGGGGGTTTGTCGTAGAGGGGGGTTGTCGTACACTCAGTCAGTGGCTTATCCCTATACCTGGTGAACGTAGCTTGCGCCCAGTCAGAAATAGGGGGAAAGTTTTGTTAAGGATGTAAATCAAAATTTACTCCCTCCCCAATTTTTCATTTAGCAGTACGTCTACATACACCTTTAACAAGATTTCCCCCTATTTTTACTGGGCAATCTACACCGTTAACAAATCCCCTTATTTTTACTCCACCCTATTTTCATTTTACACCCTTAACTAAACTTTTTTCTTTAAAAAAGAGAAGAAGCCAAAAAGGGACGCGAAACTTGAATTCCAGCCTGCAGCTAGGTCTAGTCACAACTTGAGGTAAATAAGATACTTCAACGAGTACTCGATTCGATGCTGAAATTACTCAATAGTGACAACTCTAGTAAAATGTAATCGTACCCAGTGTATCTACGGACGTCCATTTCCGGTTGTTAGTGGAAAGGAAAGAATGAATTGTATCGATTAAAGGGTTATTTATCGTACAGTATTAGGATGGATGTCTCATTACCTCCAGATGGTAATGCCTACATATTTGTTGGCGATGAGAAGGGGATATTTTGGGGCACCCATGTAGATACCGGTACGTGACACGACAGGGGCAGGGTCCGCTATACGATAGAAACCCTAGGACCACTACATGGGCCCATTGTGCAACCCCGACAAACCTCCAGGTCGATAAAACCTTTTTAGAAGCTTTAGCAAACTTTAAGAGAAGAAACCAATGTATATCACTGAAGGTGTAACAAAATAGTCTAGTCTCCAAGAATTTCTTTTGGAAGAAGCATTAGAGCACTGCATTGGGCAATGAAGTGTAGGGATGTTGACAGAGGGGACAGTTGGAATCCTGACTTAAACCCATAACATAAAGGTATCAATTAAGGTTGCATACCAATGAGTATATACCAACTCAGATTTTGTCATAAATTTAAAGTCTTGAGTCATCTTCATCATCATCATCAAAGAATAGCCGGAAGCAGGCCAAAGGCTCTGTTTCCATCCTAAGGCGATAACTTTAACACAAATATAAACAAAAAAACTAAACTAATACTGTCTTCCAGTACTAGATGACGGATTTGTAATCACAATACAGACTAAAACCATGCCAGAGCAAATCTAAATGTCTCTTAAAACTACTAACACTGCATGCCAATATAACATCATAGGGTAGGATTGTTGGTCAGTGCTTTTTTCTCCAGCTTTATGATCGTTGTTATGTTTTGGTTACCCATAGCTTTAGTCAGTTCTGCAGTTAGGTCATAATGATATTTTTGGAAATTCAAAATCAAAAGTGTTGTTGATTTACTTCACTTTCTTAGCTTAATCTAGCACTACCTGAAAAGGTCAGTAATTGTTGTTGTAGTTTATTCAAGTTTGTGACATTTGAGTTTGTGCGTTAAATTATTGCAGATGTAGAGCTGAAGAACATTATTGACAAGCTTGCAAATTTTGTTGCACGCAATGGCCCAGAATTTGAGCATATGACAAAGCAGAAGCAGAAAGATAATCCAAAGTTTTCTTTTCTGTTTGGTGGTGAACATTTCAACTACTACCAGTATCGTGTTACTACAGAACAAGCAGGCAAGTTTGTTATGCATATTGTCACAGAGCAGATCTGAATGAGGCACTGAATTAAATGTATGAAATTATGTCAGTGAAGCAGTATTGTATCAGAGTATTATAACTTGCTAAGAGTGTTATTTATGCAATTTTTTTAATTTTTAATGCTGATCCTTTAGTTCAGTTCAGTAAGAGCATTTTTATAGCGCAGTTGAAGCAAGTGTCGCATTGCACCCCGGTTAGAAATGCTAGAACAAGTGCGTTTTAAGTTCATGCCTAAATGTTTTGTAGACGATGTCTTCGTCACGTAAGTGTATAGGGAGGCTGTTTCACATGCGTTGCTCGGCAGCAGCAGTTGCTGAACGTGTTGTGGGTCCGTGGAACAGCACACAGTCTGTCGACAGACGAATGCAGCCGACATCGAGGGCCTTCCAAGATCAGGTGTATGTCGTCAGCCAGGTATGGAGGTGCTTGGCCAGACAAAGACGAGAAGACAAAGTATGCCAGTTTGACGTCTACTTGTCTCTGGACTGGAAGCCAGTGCAACTGGCGCAGCACTGATGAGATGTGGTCCCCACATCTAGTCCCGGTGAGAAGCCAAGCAGCAGCATTCTGGACGGACTGAACTTTCTGAATCAGGCTGTGAGACACACCGACCAGCAATGAATTACAGCAGTCCAAGCGACTCCAGTCCCTATGAATGCCTGGACGAGTATTCTGGCTGCTTCCTGTGTCAATGATTTGAGCACAGGGTGGAGTTGGTGCAGATGGTAAAACCCAGACCATCAAAGGGCTGCCGTTAACCGTAGTGCTGGCTGTCGTGGGCATACTGATGGAAACACAGACCGTGCTGGGCAATCACATGACTCAGTTCGGCTGTGTACAAAACGTCCGTCAGTGGGCCCAACACGGAACCTTGCAGGACACCGAATGACAGCTGCTGAACCATAGACACCAGACTTGTAGATGACCTACTGCATGCAACACTGTAAAAAACTGCAAGCCCACTTGAGAACAGCTCCATTCATCCCGAACCCTAGCTGCAGTCTTTGTAGAAGAAGGTCGTGGTCAACACAGTCAAACACATCGGGAAGGGTGTATTGCTTCTGAAAATTTTACCCAGTCATCTCATTTTTTATTTGAAATGTTTTAGAGGTATTTGTAGATCCAGTCTGATCTGACAGTATGCTGATTAAACAGAATGTCAGGAGCAGGAGCAGCAAAACCATGTGCCAGTGTAGCATTTGTTTTTTGGTCATTTTTATCATAGTCCTTCAATAGTTCATGAACTGGGTTGACAATTATTATGTGGTCATCTTCCTAGCCATGTGTTGCAGTGTGAAGCTTCGACCCTTATCTTTAACAATGACTAAACATTTGGTACACTGGTTAGTGGACGCATGAACCGGCAACTGCTCACACCAATTAAATTTTGGGCTTTTTTTCACTTTTTTGTGTTAGGAGCTAATTTTCCGCTCAAAACATATGTCTGTTAGCTACACACTATGTTAGCACTGGGCTGACATAGTTTTCTCATTAAATTGTATAATATATATTATTAAAGGCAGTGGCAACGGGTAAAAGGCAGGCATTTGCCCTCCCCCTTTAATTCTCTGCTGTTGGAAATTATTTTTATTATCCCAGTGTGTGACAGTTACACAATTTTTGTCTAAAAATACAACATTTGGGACTGAAACCCCCGTTTTTGGAAAATTTAGTGGAAAAAATTGAAATTTTTAGCACCCACAATATCCTCTGGCAGAAACTTGCAGCTGTCTGTTGGAATTATGTTGAAAATTTGCCACTTTCTGGGCCCACATGTCTGCTTCGCTGATTGAATGTGTGCATGCTTGTGTGTGCAGTGCTGAAGCAGCAGCATGATAAGATGGCTCAGCAGCAGGCAATCATCCAGCAGGCAATAACACAGCAGTCTATACGTACAGCTCCGTGGCAGCAGTCCAGCGCTGTACCTAACAATGTACTGCAAGAGCAACTTGATCAGCAGCGTGCTGTCGCCATGGAACAAATACAGCAGAGTGAAGCTAACCTTGCAGCTCAGTACCAGAGCATCATGCAGCAACAACAGGTCGAATAACCATTTTTGAGTCTTGTGTTATTTAGGCAGGCCTAGTTGTCATTAAGTGCTGCCATCTATCTGGCTCTTCTGCAGCTTTGCTGGTTTGCCCACAGGCTGATTCACACTCTCGATGTTTCGCTTCTATCGCGGCTTATTTGTTACCTGGCTGCTTCACCCCTTGGGTCATTTGCACCCTAAACTAACGATCAGGGTCAACTAAGCCTTGGTAAATTGAGTAGCAATCTCTCTGGTTGGGATTAAGGCAGGGCTCATTCACTTGTGTGTTGTGTCACGTGGCATGTAGCACTGTGTGATCTCATATGGTGAGTTATAGCTCTTGAGATGGGTTTCCATGAAGGCGATAACCATTTTAAACATTTTTCTATATGTGTTTTGTGATGGATTTGTATAACAAAGTTTAAAGTTGGTGAAAGGCCTGAAGCACAAAGATTGTGAATGAGATGATGTAGAGTAGTGTGAAAGACAGTGCCTGTATCCGTGTGATGTGCAGACCATGATAGATGATGCTGTCTGTGCTGCTAAGCGTGAACAACTTGTTGCATTGAGTAACGAATGCCAACTGCCACTGGAGGAACTTGACACTGCAGTGCAACCCATCATCGACTGCTGCACAAAAGAAGCCATTTCAGTCTGTGTAGTTTTTTTTACGTTTTTTGTTGTTAATTTCTCGATTTCATTTCCATGTAATTTTGTTGTCTTGTGTGATTTCATAGGGTTGCCATCGTATGAAAGTTTGCTGCAGAATGGAACAACATGTAAATACCAAAAAAATCTTTAAAACTGTCATTTATTATTTAGTGCAAAATTTGAGTTACATATTTAGCTGTATAGGGGTAGGTATTGTATTGTTTTTTATTTGTTTGTCCAATTAGCTTTTCTGTTTTTATTAGTCCACCTGGAAATGATAGTTTTCGGAAGGACTTATGTTTTCCTGGCGTTTATTTTTATTTTTCTACTTTTTTTCCCTCGCGTAATCTCTGAGTTCCATCGGCCGATCGCCGCAAAATTTTGCACGATGCTCAGAAATGTGTTCGATTTTATAATCCTGGTTCAAAATTTCAGGGGAGCCTCCCAATAAAATTTTTAGGGGCCAAAAACTTGTAAAATTTGGCGCGATTTTGGTCGACTTCAAAGTTCGGCGGCGAATATCTCCAGAATGGATGAAGATATTCAAAATCGGTGAGCTACTCGATCGATAGCAATTCTTCCCGCGTTCGGCGGAAAAAGTTCGGTGAACTTTGGTCCACTAATTGCGGAGATCTCGATGTGGCATCATATCCACTCAAATCGACTTTTTCGGAAGACCATATTTCAGTCCCTGGGGGCTGTTGCGCACCCAAATTTTTACACATGCTGGAGAATGACCAAGTCTTACTAGCGCATCCCTACCGGGGATGGCCCCTCTTACAATTTTTTTCAAGGGGGGTCAAAAAATTGCCTTAATTGTAGCGAATTAGTCACTATAACTTTCAAGCCAAGGGGAGTAGCCGAATGAAACTTTGCCACGTGATGTATTGCTACGTGGGGCTGATAACGTGCATACAGATTTTGGGTGCATTGCTCTCTTAAAATTTGGGGGTAGCGAAGAATGTCCAAAATTGGGTGTGATTTAGGACAACTTTTAACTTTGAGCGCGAATATTTCTGGAACGGATTGAGATATCGACAAGCGGTAAATGGCATTATCAACTATCGTCTCTCCCGTGTTGAACAAGAGATATTTGGTGAACACTTTGGTCCACTAACAACAATGGTTAGTTGGCTAATGTCTACCTACCCTAATTGACTTTGTCGGAAAACCATATTTCGGCCCCTAGGGGGTGCTGCGCCGCCAAATTTTTACACGTGCTAGAGAATGACCAAGTCTTGCTAGTGCACCCCCACCGGGGACGTGGTTCCCCTTTACAATTTTTGTCAAAGGGGGGTCCAAAATTAGCTTAAATGTAGCGTATTAGCCGCAAGAACTTTGGAGCCAAAGGGAGTAGCTTCATGGAACTTTGTCACCTGACATGTGCTAGATAGGGGTGATAACACAGGTACAGCTTTTGGGGGCACTGCCCCCTAAAAATTTGGGAGGGCAAAAATCGTCCAAACTTTAGTACGTTTTATAACAAATTTTGATTTGACTGCGAATATCTCTGGACTGGATAGTGATACCAACAAGCGGTAAATGGCGTTATCAGCCGCAATCTCTTCCGAGTTGAACAAAAAATTGGTGAACTTTGGTCAAGTAACACCAGAGATTATGCGGCTAATGTTTGCCCACCCTAAGTCAACAGTGCGCGTTTTGCATATGCTAATGCATTTCAGTGTGGGCCATGTAACTTTGTTGCTGGGGGAATTTAACCCCCGGGAATTTCACCCACTCCCCTTAAATTTCCCCCCAATTGGACTTAGGGCGCTGGGCATACTCGCATTTTGCTTTGCCCCAAATTTCTAGTAATCATTTTTTTATCTTATCTGTATGTTTCATTAAGCTAACTCCTGAATTGAAAGTCATGGAGATATTAATGCCAATTGTGTGTAAAATGGTGCTATTTATTGCAGTATTTTGTAAAAATCACATACCAAAGCGATCATGGTTATTGTCAAGTTGATCTTGCTGTGCAGAATGGTAAGAATTGGATCTTTACACACAACACGTCACAAAGGCACGGAGACTTGATAGCACATTATCTTTTAGACAGGTATTCTCTTTTGTAGTAGCTCCGCTGTATTACATATAGACATAAATTATTAGTTATATTTTCTTTTATATATGAGAGATGAGATCACATTAGAGATATTGTACAAGTGCTGTAAATTTGATTTGTTTTGAGAAGCAGGTTTTGCATTTTATAGACCAAGTTACATTGTTTGGGATGTGCTACAGTGTAGATGATTTCAGTTACTGTTGCAGTAGTTTGTGCCAGCTGACTGCAATGCATAACTGTGATGGTTGAAGAAAGTAGACTGCGTGTTGGCATTAATGTAAATCACATGTTGCTGGTGCGCAGAGTGAGTGCAAAAGATGCTTCGTTCGAGCTGCGTCTTCATCTGATCTATCTCATCAATGACATTCTTCATCATTGGTCGGTTGGCATCAACTATTATGTGCGTTAGCTGATTACCGGCACCGAACATTTGATTGCAGATTGTTGCACAGAGTCACAAAGCGCATTCGCTAATACACTTTACTTGATGAAATAAGCTTCTTTTCAGCCATGAAAGTGCTAGTTGCTGTCTTTGCCAAAGATTTTTTTACAGCAGTCGCCAAAACTGCAATATGCTATTTACAGACTGCTCTCTTGTGTTGTACTTTAACGCATTCACTGTAAAACTGTACAAAATCAGTCTGCAAGCAGGCCATGCTGATTTTATAAGTTGACAAATGACTGCTGCTGTTTATTGGTGGATAGTTGGTGCATCTCCAGTAGCAACATTATGGATCTTATTTATAGTCTGTTTTCTTACTTATGGATAATTATGTGATCACATTCTTGTAGGCTGGTATTTATGTTTTTTTGCATGATTTACTGAGACAGTCGGTGCTTTGTTGATATGCCAGTCTGCGAAGAAATGCTGATGACCTGCGTAAATCTTTGGAGTCTGTCGTTGTTCCTTTGTTTTGTCTATCACAACTTGCTGTTGATGAAGAACGACAAAACAAACTCAAAAAGGTTGTGTGTTACTTCCGTAGGTGTAATGCTGTATACTTTGTGCAGAGCATTGTGTACTGCAGGAGTTTGACTTATTCGGGCTTGCAGTTTGCACAGAGTAAAGTTCTGCAAACCTGAGCAACCTGCTGTTTGTTTATATCATATAGAACGTTTCTTTAATAAAGCAATTGACTTTCAGAAAATGAAACAATAACATGCACAAAACAACATCATATGTGTAATAAAAAAGTTACAGCCAGTGAGATGGGGCATGTGGTCTGAAAGATGCCTACTGTAACTTTTTGATTAAGTGTCATTCTTAGCTAAGATTGAGGTGAGATTGTGTTCAAAATTTGCTGCTGTTTGTTTACACTGGTTGCTAGGGCCCACAGTTTTTCGCAGCAAATTTTGCCGAATTCCGCGGGCCAGTTCGCAAAATTCTGTGGCTCACCGCGACAAAGTTGTTTAAGTTCCATGGCTTACTGCGGCCGCCCGTTTGTGAATAAACTGAGCTCTGTTCTGTGCATAAACTTCAGTTATTGAAGGCTGGCATTGTGCTCAGTTATGCTAGCAACATTCAAAGAAAATTATCAATTTTTTTTCTTTTCAAAAGTGCAATCTGTCAAGTTGAATTGTGCTTATTTATTATTGTGTGCTGTGTTGCGATGGCGGCTCACAGTTTTAGGCAGGCTAGTTTGATCTTTTCCGTGATATTTCTATTTTCTATTTAGTTATGTTGTGAAGCCGACGATTGTACTGATCATCGGCCATTTCTCGATTTCTGCAAAATTTTGTTAAATTCTGCGGATAAGGGCGAATTCCGTGGCTTAGCTCTGAATTCCACAACCTGTGGAAAACTGTGGGCTCTACTGATTGCCTCTATACACTGCTTATCGATTGCCTTCAATTCAAATGTTTATGTGGTCGGTTTTATTTTGGTGCTGCTTGATTATTTTTTACCTTGTCGTGGCTCTGCTTTGCTGACATCACTGTACGCATTATTTGTTAAGACAGCTCTGTGCTGTTTGTACTGAGGTGTGATGAATGTTTGCAATATTAATTCTTGTGTGTTTTGTTAACAGCTGCTAAATTTGTGGGCCAACAACAACTACTTCGAAGCACAAGTTATTGAGGTATTGTTTTTCTTTTTAAAAAAACCAATGTGTCTTAACGTTGTGTGTATGAACAGATGGTTTGAGTGTATGAATAGCTGTCGTTATAAAGTTTGTTGTCATTGAGTGTGAGTTCTCAGACGGACTGTGAAAGTTTCGTCATTATTTATTAGAGAATTCAACAAGGTTTTGCAGGCATTGAGTAACCGGTAGGTTATATATTGTGTTTTTGCAGCTGGAAAAAATGGAATTAAGAACAGATTTAACATAATTATTGTCAAAATGAAAGAATGCATTGCAAATGGTTATTGTGCTAGAATAATAAGCTAATGAAAAGACTATGCAACACTCAGTATATCAATTTGGGCACCTGGGAATTCACACATTTGGTTGTTGGTTGCAAAGCCTGTATAATGAGATTGTAAAATCTTAACAAGTTTGCTTTGCCTAGTGTTTATTACTGTTTTTAGTAGTTAGTGTTAAATATAACACATACATGTTGTGTTATTGTGGTTTGTCACGTGTTGTAGAACCTGAAAAATCCTTTTCAAGCAATGGCTGCTTATCAGGTTTAACTTTATTAATGTTTGTGTGAAATATTTATTGTCACTTTCACTTTATTTAGTTTTAAATTTCTTATTTGTCTCTAAGCATGATTCCTGATTTAAGTAATTATTAGTTAACAGTAGGTGTTAAAAACGTTTATTATATTTTTTGTATGCATTTGATTGCTTTTCTTTTATTCTTTTTGTTATAAGGTTGCTAGTATGTGAGTGCAATTAGCTGATGTGTTTAGCAGAGATGCACCGTTGGTCGATAATTGGTATCAATTGGTCAATTTGCTGATGATGCATAGCATATACGATGGTGAAGACGAACACATGTGGGAGACACTGGCGAAAAGGATGTCTCCATCCATTTGTATTTGCCATTGTCTGCAATTTTTAGTGGGCAAAATGTTTTGGGGTAAAAAGTCTAGGCGGTGGGTGAAACGTTAAAGGGTCGAAACTTTCTGATATTTTGAATCTCTAGTGCTAGCTTGATCTGTTTTAGTGTTGCATGTTGCCATTAGCAGTTGAGTTGGTTTGCACTGTTGCAGGCAGGATTAATGGCAACGCACGCCACGATTGTGACGCAGATTTCTCAGGAAATGAACGGCCGCTACCTGGCTCTACAGAAACAGCACCAGGAGTTTGCGGCTCATCTCAATGGACAGATTGCCACTCTTGAACAGCAGCTCATGATGCAAAGTTTGTATTAATTCTTTGTGCAGTTTAAGTGGTAGTGAAATACATGATGTGCTCATTGTGACTTTGGTTAGGCCTGTAGTTTTTTGTCATGGTTTTTTTACACGCGAAAGCAGCTACTGCTTTCAGAGCGTCTTAGCCATCGCAATTCTGTCCGTCCGTCTGTCTGTCCGTCCATCCATCACACGGGTGGATCAGTCAAAAACAGTGCAAGCTAGGATTATCAAATCTTCATCGTCGGCTGCTTGGAAGACTCTGGTTTCAGGAACCGTAAAGCTTTTCCATAAATTCAAAGGGGGTCACCCTGAACGAGGGCACTAAATGAAAGGGGGGGGAAATTTGTGACTTTGTATCTCAATAATGGTGCGAAATAGGCCTTAGATTACAATTAATCAGTAATAGGAAGTCGTACACTGGCTCTCGATTGCCACCAAATTCAATGACCTTGGATGACCCTGAACGATAAAATAGGGGGTTTTATGGATTTTTTTGGCGATTTCGGGCTGTGAGACACATTTCAAGAGCGAATTGCACCGAAACCAATGGAGATAGACATGGAGAAGCTGCATACGAAATTTTCAGCATTGAACCTAGATTTTTATGGTCCAAGTCCTGATTTTCTATGTTTAAAAACCTGCGCACAAGGCCATTAAAGAGCGGTACCCCCGTAAAAGTCACGGTGAAGTGACTGGAGATAAGACTGACAGTTTGCCAACAGGAACTGCTATAGGCTTTTGCGCGTCTCATGAACATTAGCTCAAATTTCTTGTTCATCTTAATTATGTCACTGTATTTTGCCTGCTTGTTGATGACTGACTCAGATGTGAGTGTCATACATTATATTTTTTGTTGTTTTGATATTCCTTAGTGTTGTGCATATATCTCTGTGTAGTGTTGCTTTTTGTTGCTTTACCAATTTTGTTACAGCATGTTTACACTTCATGTGGGCTGAGCTGTCTGAAATAAGTTTGTTTGATTGCTAATGCTGTGTTGCTTTGTCAGCGTCATCTGGCTCTGCTGCTGGTCTTGCTGGCTCAACATCCAATGCTGCATCCGGACCAGATCCTTCAGCTTCTATCCAGCAGAGCGCTAATGCCATGGTGCAGTATTTTATGTCACTTACTTGTTGGTAGTTACTTCTGTGCGTTTATCTGGCTGGACAGATAGAGTGTAAGAACGTAATTTCATTTTCCAATATTTGATACTTGATCGTGGTACTCAGATCTTTTTAATTGCATCCAGGCTAATCGTTAGTCAAGTTTCCATTTATTTGTGCGCCATTTCTTTGATTGTTAATGAACTGCATAATACTGTTTGACTATCAACTGTAAAAAAACTTGAAAGTAGAATTTTTAGTTTGGTGATTACTTAATGACCTTTTGTCCCATACTTTCTCCAGACCTGCAGTAGATCTGTCTTTGAATAAAGCCTACAGGCTCATGTTTTGTCAACTGCTGCTGCCTTTTTCTTTCTGCTGGATGTCGCCATGGTGATCAATTTGTGGTAGAGTAGAGGAAGCATGGGGGATCACGTATTGTTGCCTGCCAGTTGACACAGGCAAACTGCCCAACTTTGAACCCAGCCATGCAGGCCGGTACTCAGTTTACCTACCCTGAGGAGATGGAAGGCCGAGTTGGCCTGGCTGATTGGTTATATGCCAAGATAGTTTACCTCGTGAGTTGAGCTTCTTAATTGTTATACCGTGCCAAGTCAAACTGTGTGCTGGGGTGACAGCATGGGTGCAAGTGAAGTGTGCTTGTATCTCACAGGATGGCAGCACTGTCAGCGGTAACATGTCAGCGATGCCTGGCAGCAACTCTGTTGGTTTTGGTCCGCAAAGTTTTGCTCCTTCCGGTCAGCACTTCGGTCCGCATCTACCAGCATTTGGACCACCTCTTCCACCGCCACTGCCTGCTGGCCCGGTTCAACAGTTTGACTATGGCCAGGGTTAGTTAGTTCTCTGACTACCACTGTCATTTCTGTTAATAGGCTTTATAGATGATTTGTCATTCTGAATGGATGAATGGAACATACGGGTTTTTTAAATGGAATTTTACATGTGGTAATGATGACACTTATCTTTCATGATTGAAGTAAAGTTGAGATTTGATTTTACAATGGCAGATGTAAACAGATTATATTTCATTGGAAGTTGTTCAGTGTTTGATACACCAAAACAAATCTAGCATATGTTTGCTGCGTGACTAAAGACCGATAGTGATGTGTAGTGTTTTTGGTCCCTTGAATCTAGGTGGTTAGGCAGTTGGCAAGTCATTGACAGCATTCCTGACCCATACTGGCAATACGCTGTTTCCAGTCAGGCACTCACTGTTCCAGTAAGACATCCTGCATGCAATAAGTACTGCGACACCAGTTTCCCACTGTCTACTGTTGGGTACGAGACTAACCGGGAGTATCTCTAGAAAAATGGGCTGATGAAACGAAGAACAAGTGTCATGTGCTTGATTGTATTGTTGGCACTTGGAATGTCCCTTAGCAGCCACTAGTTCAACACTACTATATATTCTCTGTGGTTTCGCATTAAATTTTCTTAGGTGGCTGACTGAGTAACTGTAGCACTGCACTTTTTGTAATACTGCATCTAAGGAAATGCGGTTGATTTGAAGGTGAAACTTTATAGTTAGGTAGACTGTGGTAAAAACGTAAACGTAAAGTCCTTCCCGAGCCTTAAGGCCCATAGGGCGGTGCTGATCTCAGTTTCCTAAGGCCCTCAGCCAGACACCAGTTTTTACACTGCGAGACCACAGATACGGGGCCAGCGTATCGCGCGGTGTGCCCGTTTACGTTTCAGCGGTGAAGCCGGTACCAGATTATACTGCTTGGTGACAGAGGCACATGTGTGTGAACAACTTGCCTAAGGTCGTTACCCGGCACTCGAATATGCACCCCTGAGTTACCTCAGGATTACAAGTCCGGCTCGTTACCGTTAGACTACCGAGCCATATTGTGGTAGTAGAAATTTAATGTGTAGAGCCAACTTTTTGCTTTCAAATGACATCACACTGAGGACCTCAGTGAGAAGAAACCTGCTCGTGTGCCAGTGCATGGTGAATGATATGTTTGCTGTTTGCTGTTGATTATGTTGACAGTTCCGGGAGACCTCAGTGTCCAGTCGGGACCTACTGGCAACATTCCACTGCCATTGCCAGACCTGAGCAAGCCTCCACCAGGCTTCCCACCAGGCCCAGCAGCGTTTGGTTCAGCAGGTCCACCACCGCCCCAGCCTCCGCCACTGATGAGCTTAGCATTGAAGCCACCACCCGAGACCGAACTGGTGCCTTCAATGCCATACTATGACCTACCAGCCGGACTGATGGCACCACTGGTTAAGGTCTGTGCTTAGTTTGTTCATTAACAGTATTCGTGTTTCATAGAGTCTTCTGACAGTAGGAGTTATGATGGCCGTGCTGACACGTAATACACCTTAGTCTTAGCTGGCTATTGCTTACATGTGTAAGTGCGAACGTCTGCTTTCACTGAATCTCCCTTCCTCTTGTCCGCTTTTGTCCACATTTGGCTTGATCCCCCCTCCACTCTCTCAGTGCAGATGATGATGATGATGAAGGACGAATTAACTTTAGCGTGGCGTTAAGTCCTAAGACTACAAGGACACGTAACAATAAGCCTAAACAGTGAAGTCACGTAATAGTAGTCAGTGCAATGAGACGTTGTT
>Ga0209367_1009118_pt1 | contig 13503 bp, 9 predicted proteins | sample WorMetLIZISLAND2_FD_187412 | JGI IMG/M metagenome (GOLD analysis project Ga0209367, IMG submission 187412) | Marine gutless worms symbiont microbial communities from Max Planck institute for Marine Microbiology, Germany - Olavius geniculatus... ... | reverse complement strand
CTCCTCGCGGGCTACGTTTCTAACGTAGCGGAGTATATAAGATCAGTGTAATATTGAGGACCGACCGACCGACCGACGACCGACCAACGACCGACCTCTGTTCCTGGAAGAGCCTTCCTGGAAGAAGTTCAAACGGCCATATCTCCATAACGGTGCCAGATAGACGCATGCTTTGAAGTATAACAAAACAAGTGGCAACTAACGTCATCGACCATTATTGGAAATTTTTTTTTCTCAGTTTCTAAAATCGGGCAGTATTTTATGAACTTCGGGAAGACAATTTCCAATAACGACCTCGATTCCAGTCACTATTAGTATAATATAAACGGGTCTCAATTAGACGCCGGGTTTCTAATACAAACCGAAAGGAACGAAAAAGCTTTTAAAAGGAAATGATGCGCGCGAGGAGTACATTAGATTAGTCACAATCTAATAATATTTCTTGATAAAGTATCGAAATAATTGCGTTTTAGGACCGATGATGTGTGCCAAAACTACCGTTATGAAACAAATTTTAAACAAAACTGTTTAATATTGCACACCCAAGAAGTAGGGCAAGCGCTTCTAAAGAATAAAACAAGAAATTTGAGCCAATGCTCACGAGACGCGCGAAAGCCTATAGCAGTTTCGGTTTAGTAGTTTAGCCGAAAACTAAGGTGTTCACGCTAAGTTAATATACAAATACCAAATTCTCTATTTGGATCGCATAAGGATAGTTCCGTGGCGCCACCTTGTGAATGATATAAATTTGTGTCGCAGCCCAAAATCGCCCAAAATCCATAAAACCCGCTATTTTGGTGTTCAGTGTCATTTAAGGTCACTGAATTTGGCGCCAATCGAGAGCCAGTGTACGACTTCCTATTAGTGATTAATAGTAACCTAGAACTTATCTCGCACCGTTACTGAGATACAGCGACTTATTGGCCCAAAATCGCAAATTTTACCTACCCCCTTCTCATTTAGCGCCCTCATTCGGGGTGACTCCCTTCGAATTTATGGAAAAGCTTTACAGTTCCTAAAATTAGAGTCTTCCGTGCAGCCGGCGGTGAAAATTTCGTAATCCTAGCTTGCATCGTTTTTTTTCATTTACCCGTGTAACAGACGGACAGACAGACGGACGGACAGACGGACAGAATTGCGATGGCTAAGACGCGCTGAAAGCAGTAGCTGCTTTCGCGCGTAAACAGCAAATGTAAAAAAATCTACGCATTTCTCACTGTGCTAGATCGCGGTTACATGTGAAAAAAATGACTTTACGGCCTATCTAAAATTTACAAAACATTTTTGGCGTTTCGAACACTACATGTAATTAAACATTTTGTAAATATTTTAATTTACATGTGATCTCAGCGGCGTCATGGGTTTAACAAGTAATTTGAGAAGAGCACACGTGACGCGCGACAGCATCAGTGTTACCACCTGGGGAATTGGTGTAAACGTGCAATAAAATGGCAATGCGTTGTGAAAGGGTAATTAAATTTGACGTCTTCATGCGGAGGACTTCTTGAAGTTAAGAGGTCGAAACTCGGACTCATAAAATCTAAATTTTACGCTGCAAATTGTATATGCAAATTGTCCTGGTCTACCTCCATTAATTTTGGTGCAATTTACCGTTAAAGTGTGCGATGTAGTTTAAAATCGCGAAAAAATAAAACCCACTTTCTAGATTTCAAGGTCGTTTGAGGTCAACAATATAGGTACCCCCGAAAAGCTCGTCACTAGTGCTTGTTATGATAAGCAGCGCATCCATCTATCAAATAATGCTGGTAACTTATTGTCACAAACAATATAGTTTCATTACATAAATGGACAAAAGAAAATAAATGAATTAATGAAGACGTGACTGAATGAATAAAACAAATATATCTGGAATTGTTTTGGCCACCGTCGTGGTTTAAGATCCGCAAAACACCATTTTACTTTTTCCTTCCGTATGCCTATTTCCAGTATTATGTTATGGCGACTAAGTCATACACCCAAAACAGCAGTTAATTTATTCGCTTTATTTTCGTTTTGGTTAAAAACGAACGTACGGCGCTTGTACGCACGTAAAGCGTATAAAATTTACGGGGGAGGGGACGGGACGGTTTATGAGCCAGATCTTGAGTGTTTGTTTAGGCGAAGTACGTGACAAAAAAACAAATTAAATGAAAACAAAATGCCGCAAAAACAGTCTAAGTTCAAACGAGAATATAGCCTGATGATAGGAACATTTAGCTGCTGCAGCCGCGACTACGTCACTAAGTGGTTGCTATGGTAATTTTGCAGTAAGTAACATTGATATTTCATTAGCCAAACGTGTGAAAGTGGCAGCATTTAGACCTATGTCGTTAGAGCTCGTTTTACCGAAATTGAACTCATGCGATATTGACAGAAATTGACATTTTAAAACTTTCGGAGAGTCTAAGTGTAAAATTCGACGGTTTGACGAGTCAACGACAAGCTAGACCACATTGGCACCATTCTATATAAACCCTATACACAACGCATAATCGCGAAAATGATTTCATGGATACGTCGCTTAATTTGTAGACTGCAGTATATAGTTTAAATCGCCTTGCAAAATAACGGTGATGCTATCTTCTGTCCTTGCTTTTAAGAGATCGTGACCTTTAATGAAGACCTTGGAGCTGTTGCAAGCGTTGACGACGTCCAAAGCCTTGCATAGTTTGAGTTCAAAGTTTAAATGCAGACATTTTCTTCAACGACTGTGTCTCTAGCTTGGCTCTTATAAAATTAAGACGATGATAAAGCAGCTTTGAAATTTGATTCTTGTTCTTGTTAATCTTAATATCTGACATCTTCGTAAACTTTTGCACATTTGTCAGTCACTGTCGTCGGTTTCCATTTCATTCGAGTTTTTTCGAGAGGGCGAAGGCAAATTTAAGCAACATCCAGCTAAGAGGCAGTTTTTGATCCCGCGTTTCAGTGCAACCCTGTTATAAGGTAAGAGAGCATTTCAGCAACAACAACAAGCAAGCAAACTTGATCGTTTTATTGCAGGACACTCGTATCACGATGACATATTAATGTCGCGGTCGGATGTATGTAAGTACGCGATGTTGTTGTAAGTTCGTTGGCCGGGAGATGGAGTACGCACGGACTGTGTGTAGAACTGCGGCTCGCTGGCGGATCGTCGATGTTACGAAGACGTCACTGCGGCCTGGTACTGGATGGGCGGGACTCTAGTAGCGCCTGCGACGGCGACGACGGCGCGAGCGGCTGCGACGGCGACGGGAGCGGGAACGTCGGCGACGTCGGCGACTGCAGCGACGACTGCTGCAGCGACGACTACGACGACGACAACGACCACTGCTTCCACGACGGCGACTCCGACTGCGGCTACGTCCCCCAGTGCTCTCCTCGTCCGCTTCCTCAAGGAGCGGGCGGCAAGAACGGCTACGGCTTCCAGCCCTCCTGCCGCGACTCACCGACGCCCTGCGACGTGAGCGGCGTCGCGTCTTCTCTACCATTTCCGGTTCTTCCTACACACACGAACACAAACACGCGACCTCCCCTCTGCACCATCAGACCACCCACACGGCAGTCGAGTGATGCTGTAGATCTACCGGTGCAGCGTCGCTTAAAGTCGCGTATAGAGCGAACGTAATGAACTAAACTGAAATGAACCAAAGCGACATAGTTTTGTTGTTTCAGTCTATTACATAAGACCAGTTTACGGAAAAAATTATTGTATTAACTTATTCTAGTAGTAAGACCAGCCATTGCTAAACTAGCAGAGCACAAAATACGCTCGTACGGTCAACTGTCATATATAACGATTCAGGCTTCTAAGATTATATCGCTCTCACATCATCTAAACCTGTTTACTAACTGATTGACTGAGATAAGAAAGCTAGTTTTATCCTCTTTCGTTGATTTGTGCTTGGCATCCAAAGCAGCTGAACAAGCAAATTCAGTCATAAGACTCAATCTACGCCAAATCTACAGGGGAGCTTTACTACGACTAAAACAGCCTACTGCCTATATACATACTTGCTATACAATGCACGCATAAGATACAGCAGATAAAGATACAGATAAATGTAGATCTATTGGTCTAAACTGAAGTGTAGGTCCTACGAATTAACGTAGACATAGGCTACAATACTACCATTGCTATTCTAATAGCCTATAGACAAGAGCTTGCACCAGCCTACCTGCTGTCCCTCGCTGTTGTTAGCCGAGGCTTTGGTAGGTGGTACGGTCGGCATCGTGCCTGCACTCGACACCGACGATGCTTCTGTGCTTCTGATGATGACGCTGATGATGTTACGTCGAGTAGCGCGTTTCTGTGCGGCCGCCTTTTATCACGACTGCACCCGCCGGATGACGTCACACAGACGCCGTCACCATGACGACGCGTATAGCAGCAGCAGCAGTAGCATCGTATAGACATAGACAAGCGGTATCCTACTATTTCGCCTAATCCCCGTGTTACTTTCGCCGACGGCTAAGGTTAAAGTTAGAGATAGAGTTAGGGGTTAGGGAATTAGCCTTAGGGTTCAGATTAAAGTTAGGAATTAGGAATTAAACGAAATGGCATTACTTCACACCAGGTCTTTGGGCTCAACATACATTCGTAGGCCTATAGCGTAAACTAGAGCAATACACCTCGATCGTTTGCGTGTAAAATGAAGATGGTTCACAACATTCCTATAGCCTAAACCTTGCACGTTTTAGCGTAAGCTTATCTGACTTCAAAGCCAAGAGATTCCACGTCCATTATCAATCAAGTTCCAAGTTCAGTCATTTTCCCTTATCTCAATCTTCTAATTCTGCAACTAGGCCTACTTAGCATTTTTTTGATTATATACATCTCAACTTTTGCTCTTCATTTTTTTCATTTTAGCCCAGTTTTAGTTCTGTTAGTTCTTTTTTCTAATAATAATAAATAATAATAATAATAGGGCACTCGTAGTGCGCCAACTACAAAAATGTTCACTAGCGCAAACAAGATACATGCATACAATAAAATACACAAGCAGCAATGATAAAAACAAACAAGTCTTAAAACGTTAAGTTAAAATAATGAGTTATGAGGTGTCGCTTGAAAGTGTCTTTGCAGGCAATAGTTTCTAAAGCAGTAGGTGGGCCTAGTCTTATGGCGCGGAGGCCTAGAGATTAAAATTACTTGACAGTTTTCACACGAGTCCCGAACATCTCCCCCAAGCAGTTTAAATTAGAATATATGCCTCCGCGCCATAAGACTAGACCTACCACTTCCTGACGTGCATTAGGCCTACGTGCACGCCTCCGCATTAGTCTATCAAGAATGCAAATCAATGCATTAAAACAAAAAATAACGTACTTCTAGCGGTGAGGCAACTGACGGCCGCACACGTGTTGGCACAAGACGCCGACATATTTATGCAGCTCTAAACAACGGCGCAGTTAGCCTCAATAGCATGTGCACAATACTCGCATCTTGATGTTCGTACAACGATTGGATCTATATAGCGTTTTATTCGCAATTTATCATGTGCATGCGAGCTAGTATGTAGGTCCTACAGCAGCTGCTACTAAATTAATATCTGATCAATTTAACTTACAGGTTGAGCTTAATTCCTAAGCTAAAGTATGGCCCAAGCCTAATAAGTTCAGTTGGACGTTGGACACTTCAAAAAGTTGCTTAGATAGGCGACAATGCGTTAAAGTTGGTTAAACGATAGACTTATATCAAAAAATGATCTTTATACGGAGATATAAAAGAAAACGTGAGGGGGTGTTTTTTCTGTATATACACCGTGGCTTAAATAAAACGTGCCATTTTTATTTTTTAAATAACTCCGTGAAACATTGGCCGGAAAAACCAAAAAGTTGGACTTTAGAGACACCGTGTATATAACTGCAAAGCTGTGATTACGTGCATTATATCAAATTTTATCGTTTTGCAAGTGAGTGAGCGAATTTCTAAGTACATTCTGAACAAGAAATCCAGCTGTCGCTAGGATAGCCGATTGTACTGGTTGTCAGTAATTTAATCTTGAAGGTCATCTAAGGTCAATAATTTTTATCTCATCTGAAACGGCGTATTCCACTTCTTATTAGTGATTAATAGTAACTTTGGCCCTATCTTTCACCTTTTCCGAAATATGGCCACTTATATCTTTAAACTTTCCACTGATAATTGCGACCAAACCGCTGCAGATGGAGACATGGTTACTATTGATACCTATAGGAAGTCCCAGCGCCCTATACGATGGTACCGTTGCCGACCCATAAGACTCATCGTTTAGTCACAATACATCCGTGACAGACAGACAGACGGACAGACGACGACAACTATACCAGTAGCTCGGCTCGGTCAGCTAAAAAGCTGCAGCTTGATAATCGGTTAGAGTGATGACAATGAAATCCGCAACGCTTTTTGCGATGAGCATATTATGGTGTATATGGCGTGCCATCGATAGTTATGCCTACGGCCAGCTCCATCTATCGACGTGTTATGAAGCCGTGTTTTTATGTCGAGCGGCGAGCAACGCAGCGAGCCAGGAATCCGCACGGCGCAAGTGCGCAAAGCCGTGTTCACAACTTCAACTTCACAAAACACGGTCGGCCTACGATTACGATGCGAGTTCGATAGAAGAATCGTATATCACTAATAGGTTTATCGGTGGCGATCTGAAGCGCGTAAGTAGGGGCCTAACTCACTACGTTTTTTTAGTGTTCACATTAACGTTGGTCTTCCAGACTTCCACGAACTACCGTTTTAGAGAAACGTTTTCTGAAAACAACCACGCCACCATCATTTGCGCCAAAATATCGTGATGCTTTCAAGTGGATTGCCGATATTGAGGCTCTGGGAAGAGAAAACCTTGAAATAGTAGGCCCCATATTATTTGTGCAATTACTTTCTATAGGCCTAACCCAAGCTATAGCCACGACAAATCACGAGGTAAAAAGAGCATCAAGAGCGTGACGATTTGATAAACATGTGCAGTATTCCGTGAGGCAGTCCGGGTAATATAGGCCCATGACTATCACTTACAATGCCATAGCAATGTGCTTTAGAAGTGGTAAGATCAAAGCTGAAGGCCACACAAGATCGATACGTAGGCCTATGATCGTAACTTAACAACTGGGGAAAGCCATGGGAACATTTTTGCTGGCAATACTAACGTCTGGTAAAGTCAGGATATTGCGTAGGCCTATGAGTTTAAAGCACAAATTCACGGAACAGGAAGTCGCAGTGTGTTGTAATTAAAATTTTATTGTATTTAATTTATGATAAAAATCATACTGAAGAGCCGGGCTTATAGAGACAAATGCATCTGCTGGCTGATTATTTCTACGTCTACGTCTTAATTTTGATGTACAGTAAAATGATGCGTAGCTTTATCACCACGCCTGTTTATGCTGTTTGAGCAATGTTATGTTTTATTTGCGACTGTTAATGCTTGGTATTGCTAATGGAGAACAGTCTTTACTCTACGCCTAGACTTGGTGCGCAGCCTATAGCTCGGAGCTGCTGCATCATGTAGGCCCATTATGCGTAGCCTGTGCCTATATCTGTTTTTGAGTACTGAGTTGTAAGTGAATAATTTGTATTCTGCTAGCAGGCTGCATGCAAGGAAACAGTACTCGGTTGCATGTAATAACAGATCATAGTACTGAGTACTGACACTGTTTTGCGTTACTCGGGCTGACTTTCTCGTAACACAAACGGCTTAGTATGATTATTGTTATGTTGCCTGCATGCAGTTGTAGGCATCTAAGCATGCATAATGAGCAACACTAGCTGCTTCAAGTGGATGGTAAGCTAAAATACTCTAATGTCTGTCAGAAGTTGACGTTGATTTGCACGACTCGATGGACGGAACGATGTTCTGTTAGAAAGTTTTGCTAAAGCGAGAATACGTTGGTATTTACTTTTTAGACGATAGACCGACTGTTGATAAATTGACTACAAGTCGAATGGTTTATTGTGCGACTGTTTTAGAGGCCGCATTACGCGTCCTGCCCGTTCGTCTTGCTGTCGGTCTGTTCCGCATGGGCTTCTAACTCAAAAACCAAAGAACGAGAAAAACCAAAAGAGATGCGAACATTTGCACCGTAACAAATGTGCCGGGTTTCAGTTAGAAAATCAAATGTTGTAATTACTGGATGTCAAAAACCACAAGAAAATAACGCACATCTTACGCAATCACGGTTTACGCGGTGACCCAACTCACTGTCAACGCCTGAGACGCTCGGCATCTAAACGGACGGTTGCATATCATGTCGGCAGTTGGCGCAGACTTTTTTCCTTGTTTCGTTTACGTATATGTCAACTCATCATCATCATCGTCATCATCATCATCAAAAAGCATTTGATCAAAAACTTGTTATGGGCGTCATGTTTCATGTTTTCTATTTTTATGTCTCAGTAGTCAGTCGTGTGTTGTTTTCACCGTGCAGTTAGCAGGAGATTGAACAGAACGTTTCACAGACGAGTCAAGACGAAGCGGCCTCATCACTGTACTGACTGAAGGCAAGGGAAGACTGTGTGACAGAATGCGGGTGGCGGTGATTGGCGCGGGCGTCAGCGGACTAGCGGCCATCAAGTGCTGCCGAGACGAGGGACTCGATGTCGTCTGCTTCGAGAGACGCAACGATCTTGGAGGTCTTTGGAACTACACGGAGACGGTGCAGCCGGGACAGTCGAACGTCGCACGGTCTGAAGTTTTTATATAGGCCTACTCTACACTAGAAGCGAAGCGATCAGAGATCTGAAACCTTCGCCGAGAACGGTGCTGTCACCTGGCCAATACAACGAATCTAATAAATGTTGTTTCTGGAGCTTCGCCCCACCCACCCATCCGCAAATATCGTCCAACAAATTTTTTTCCACATTTCGGGATCTGAATACGAATTAGAAACCTGGATTTACAACCTGAACTGGATGTAGGTGGAACATGTAACTGACTGGACTTTAGGTTGGACCATTCTCCACCTTTTCGCGAAAAATTTAATTGAAATTTGTTCACAGTTTGATGGGATAGCTCACACTGCAGTGTGTCAGTTTATGCTATAGGCTATCTCCTAGTGGTAAGGAGGCCTGGAGAATGATGCGCACTTATAGCTTATTGTACGCGTCATTGATGTGTGTCTAAAGAGCATGACGCATTTGAGTCTAATTGTACTGTATTTAGACCTGCAAGTCGCTGAGATATATACAGAAACGTGACCCGACTTGAGGCTAAATTGACCTCAAGTCGACGGCGGTCGACTTGAGCACATCCGACTCGAATTGACTTGACTTGAGACGTTCAGAAGTTGTGATAAACTTGCGTGAACGCTGTAGGTATAGGCAGGCCTACTGTAGGCTATTCATAAAGTGTTTTATTCTTTCGGTGGACGTTTTTTGTTATTGTCATTTCTTAAAGGAAGTTCGTACAGACAGCTAAAAATTGTGTGTTATGTGACTGTTTTGACGCACTATACAGCTATGCTGTACGGCGTATTTGGCATCGTTGTCGTACGTCCGTCTGTCCGTCTGTAACGGATGCATTGTGGCTAACCGTTAGGGCTTATAAAAACTTTTTGCACGAATAATTAGCCCTGTGTCTTAAAACTAAGCATGCAAAATTTCAGCAATTAGCTAGTGCTAGGGGAACAACAACATATGGAAATTAGGCTTACGTCATTCACACTAGGCTGATTCACACGTAGGTTTCTGGTTTCTACGTCATCTAACAATCAGAACTGTGCAAAGCGTTGAAACTCGATAATCCGTTCATCCTAATTGATATTATACCTTTATTTTATATACGGTTACTAAAATATGTTACAAATTGTCTTATTTGCCCTAACTCATCGATAGCCGCGTTTGAGAGAACTGGTAGGGGCAAAATTACTTGCCAAGTCGACTTCTCAAGTCGACTTGAAATGACTTGTAATGAAACCGACGGTGCCAGAAAATTTCGACGGCGACGCTGCTACAGACCGAGTTGACCCGACTTGGAAGACCCAAGTCGACTTGAGTCGACTTGATCGGCCCGACTTGCAAGTCTAACTGTATTCGGCGTGATGTGCAGCTCAACGGTTACGATCACGGCGAAGGAGACGTCATGCTACAGCGATTTTCCGATGCCGGCCGAGTTCCCGAACTACATGCACCACTCGCGACTGCTCGAGTACTTGCGCTTGTACGCCGACCACTTCCGATTGGAGCAGTATATCCGGTTTGAGGCGGAGGTGGTGTCTGTGGAACAGCGGTCTGACGCTGGCGGTCACTGGGCACTGACGACGAGGAAGACGATAGACTCTGACGGCAGTGACACTGTGACAGAGGTGTTCGATGCTGTCATGGTCTGCGTAGGAATTCACAGCAACGCCAACATGCCCTGCTTCCAAGGACAAGACGACTTCGCAGGAGAACTGATTCACACCACTCAGTACAGGCAAGCATCTCGCTCAAGATAGGATTTGCCTAAACACCGCAGATCACCACAAACCAGCTGAGATGGCAAATATTGTTTAAGTTTGTGAACTTCAGATCGATGTATGGCACCACAGATTACCACAGATCCTAATCTCAACTCTAACTCTAATCTTAACCTTAACTCTGCGATGCTGAATATCATCTAAAGTTTAAAAACTAGAACAATATCTGCCATCTCAGCTGTTCTGTGGTGATTTGTGGTGATCTGCGGTGTTTAGGCAGACCGCTCGTGACACGTCTATCTAGCCATCCTACAGATGTGGCTTTTTCAATAGATCAAATAAAGGGTAGCCTACTACTGAGTTGAATGCGCTTGAGCGTTAAGTGAGTTGATGTTTAGGTTGTTTACTATCAGAAATGTAAACCCAAAGATCACTTTCTTTTTGTTTGTGCCTGTATCGTAGCACAACACGTAGCTTAGGCCTTTACAGTGTACTGCGATCAAGACGTTTAATTAAAGACTTTCTTCGTCGCTGCACCACAGACATGGAATCAACTAGGCCTACCTGCTGACATTCGCCACATAAGCCTACTCGACTTTTAAACACAGGACTAGTCTTAAACAGTTTATTTAATGTCACTTTGGACTTTAGAATTTAGTGTGTGTATTTTATACGATGTTATATATACGTTTATTCATTGATATTTATTGATGTTATATTATTAGTGCTTTTTATTGTTAACCGCTGCCGTTCGGGGCTTCTTGTATATTTCGTTGTTATTATGATTTGCTGCGTTATTCTGAGATTCTTCACTTAGAACTTAGGCCAATTAGTCAGTTCAGTTAATGCCTTGGCGACGACGACAAGGTCTCTGCGCGCTGGCAGCTCCTCCATGCTTAAGCTAATACTGTTGTTCATTTTCGTCAACGCAGCAATATCAGTGCTTGTGCATTTGCTGTTGCGGGAATTTATACACGAATTTTCATCTGTTTGTTTATCCTAGTTAAATGTTTGCAGACATGCTGACAGCTACAGAGACAAACGAGTGGTAGTGATCGGAGTCGGCACGACAGCTTGTGATGCGGCAGTTGAACTCAGCAGCGTCTGTAAGCAGGTGGTCTAATCATCGCTTAACGATATGTATAGCCTATTCTAGCCAGTCACGTGATGGCGCATAAAAAAGTGAAAAATTCACGCTTTACGTAGATTGAACAGTTGCTTCCCTCCTCAATTTTAGCTTGTCGGAAAATTTTCTTCTTGCATGAAATTTGTTGTCCAAACACAAAAGTTGGATTCATGGACAAATTTTGAATTTAAAGCACCCAGATTTTTCTTTGTCGGAAATCTGCAGTTGTCTGTCGAAAATGGTAATTTTGTTCTGTCCAACAACTTTTAACGCACAACGCCGCTGCCACTCAGGTGTATCTGAGCGTGAGGAATGGCGCGTGGTTTGTTCGTCGCGTGTGGGACGACGGTCTACCGCTCGACCTCGCTCTGTACACTCGCTTCACAAACTTCCTCGTTCACCTTCTGCCACTGCGCTTCACCAGAAGTCAGGTGCTGAAGCAGGTCAACGCTCGCTTCGACCACCGACTGTACGCACTGCAGCCAAGCCACGACGTGCTGGCAAGCCCCGCCGTGACGAACGACGACCTCCCAAGTCGCATTTTATGTGGTAGCGTCCAGGTGCGGCCGGGTATTGCCCGCCTGATGCCATCCGGCGTCCGCTTTACTGACGGAACGTGTGTCGACGACGTGGATACCATACTCTGCGCTACAGGCATGTCATAACAGATGTTATGTTAAAGCTTCGTTAGGACGCGTACAGAGCGACGGAGCTGAGCTGAACTGAACTGATACGCTTTAGTTTACGACGAACTGACCAATGGGCAAGCAGGGTGAGCCTATTGGTCATTGGTTGACGCGTACGTGCATGTAGTTACGTAGCACGTAGTCACTGACGCCGTTAAACGGTGCCTACTGTAATGCATTACTGTACCCACTTTTTTATTTCGTTAGAAACTAAACCCTTTCAGTTAAGTTCAGTTTGGTTACGTAGCTCTGTATGCGCCTTTACGGTAACTTATGAACGGTATTTTGTAGTTCTGCGCATTAACCACAGTTAACGTACAATTGATTTGTTAGGAAGTTAATCGCAACTAAAATAATTGATCACGAAATCAAACATTTAATTGCATTACAATTTTCTCTTACTCATTTGGTGCTTTTTTTCAGTGTGTTAGAATTTTATCAGCAAGAGATGGGGTTGATAGCTGTCGCCAAATGACCTTTATGGATGCGATCATAATGATAATGTTTTTAGGGTACACAATTCGTTTTCCGTTTATCAAGCACGAAGCGTTCAGCGAAGTGACTGAACAAGATGTGAACCTATACAAGTTCATATTTGCTCCGGATCTGCAGCCCCAGACACTGGCAGTCATCGGCTGTGTTGATCCCCTCGGCCCCAATCCTCCGCTCATGGAGATGCAATGCAGAGTTGCTGTCAGCGTCTTCAAGGTAGACTACATGCTCTAGCTAGAAAATACGGAGCGCGTGACATTAATTAGACCTACACGTAAGTAGCAGCACTGTATGTTAACTGGCAAAGTCATGTACTAAATGAGCTAGGAAGTCAAGAAAGTACAAGCCAAAACAGCGAAATACACTGCGTATATCTGAAAATGAAAAAGAAGTAAAAATTGAGTCTGAAATTAAAGTTACTTAAAACGCTTCAATTTCTGTGCTGCGTGTAACACTGAGTTTCTCTGACATGGCTGACATTGACAATGTCTCAGGTAGAATAGTTGACTCGTCACCCTGCCAAAACGACATGGACAATACATTCTGTTAGAGGTTCTTGACCCCCGTGAGGGTAGGAGATTTTTGAGTTGACCTGCAAAAAGGGGATATTTGGTTGTCTATCCCAAGCAAAACATGCATTTGCTTCTGACTTGCGAAAAATATTTATGATTTACCACGTGGCAGCATCGATTGGCGATTCTGCTTTTTAGGAAATTACTTTCGTTTTTGTTCTAATCTTTGATCGATAAACTGCAACTAATTGTCTGCCTATAGTAAAGAGTGACATGGGGATGAACCAACATCCCCATACCTACCCTATCCCCATGAAAT
>Ga0209367_1009117_pt1 | contig 13504 bp, 9 predicted proteins | sample WorMetLIZISLAND2_FD_187412 | JGI IMG/M metagenome (GOLD analysis project Ga0209367, IMG submission 187412) | Marine gutless worms symbiont microbial communities from Max Planck institute for Marine Microbiology, Germany - Olavius geniculatus... ... | reverse complement strand
CTCCAGGAGTTAAGCCACGCTGCCCTAGATAGGCAGCGGTGGGCAGCGATAGTAAGAATGGCGTCAGACACCAACGGGCATTGAGCCCACGGTTGTCGATGATGATGATGATGACATTAGGCTTCAATGCCAACTTCAGCTTCATAGCCAGTTACTCATACGGCCTTAGCACTGGGCAGGTGTAATAACCTGTCAGCCCCAAAAACAAGGTAAGGTCACTCCAAAATTTGCTGAGATATACTGCAAAGTGTCAGTTTATGGCCAATCTCCTGAGGGTAAAAATCCTGGATTGTGAGCTAGTATCCACAAAACCCAAGACAGCCATTAAAATCTAACAACTTCATCCGTGTGTCATGCCCAACCCCACCACAAAACTGCAGCAGAATCCAATCAAAACTTATTCAAGCCAACTTCCATTGTGCCGATTCCCCCGCGATGTCTGCAATAAACCCGTGACATCGCCATGACAAGCCATAGAGAGGTTCACGAATTCACTTTGCCAACCGCGACAAGTCTGAGATGTGCCAAAGTCCACTTGTCACTCACGGCGGCCAGCGCAGCCATGTCGTGTCGTGTGATTCAAGGTGGCCTAACCGGGCCTAGAGCGTCGTCCTGGGACGACAGGCACACTTCCTTCGGGAAGTGATGCGGACGTTGTCTCCCGTGGCTCCACCACAAGGGAGCGTTGCCTATCGATCCTGCACGAAATACCATTATGCTTTGCTTTGCTTTGTTCGCTTGTTCGTTGGCCAGTTGGTCTTGGTGTTATGCACATGCATGTCTACTCTTGTCTTGGAACGTACGGGAGATCTGACCGGTCGGAAAACCCCTTCGATATGGACGATGGACGTGTAATGCCTCTACGAGGATACCTCTTGACACTAGAAGGGGGCTCATGTCATGCTCGTTCCCAATATCCATTAGAACGACACAAACGGGTTTGTCGCACACTTGCCATGGGACTTTTCCAAACTATCTTGACGTGTCACAATGATCCAACCCAACCTCCCCCGCGTGACATCTGAGTTTCATGTTCTACGTCAATGATGTCCCCATGATATTCTTGTGACATGTCGCAGAGATGTCTTGGGAAAATCGGCGTAATAAAATTCGGGTGTTAGTTATCAGCTAGCAGGCAAACAAAATAACAAACCCTGTCAGAGAAACTCTGTCGCCAGTGAAAGCAACAAAAACATTTCAGTGACTGCAGAAATGTTTCACATTAATAAAGCCAACAACAGACTCACGAGATCGAACAATGTTCAGGACGTCAAGACGACTGAGCAACTGTTTCAGCTGATTCTCCAGCACCAAGCTCGATTTCTCGCCATGTCTTTCGTTGGCTTTATTCAATGCTAAAACATTCAACATTTAACACATGTGCCATGCATGCAATAGCATGATGCACGAATAATGTCAATGTATGTTGGCTGTCCGTCTGTCCGTTTGGTGTAATGTTGAGGTGTGGTAGTCAGACAAGATGTGCTACCGCAAATGTTATTAAACAAATAATTAGTCAATTATCTCCATAATTTGCATGCAAGCCTAATGTCAGTGACTTAGTGCAAAGTGAAAAACAATCAAATTTGGGGTAGAATAGAGGTAGGGCCTACGTCTAGAAGACCGAGTTTGTTCCGAGACATTTCTTAGAAATTTTTTGTAAGATTTTCCTAAGATCTTAATATCGTACACCTAAGTCAGAACTCCAGCAAAATAATCATGCGCTGACGAGAAATTTCTTTTAACATCTTTTTGAAAATTGGCTTTTCTAAAGTTTCATTGTACAAAAGTGTTTTTGAAAAGTTTGATTTGTGAGCCACTAAAAATTTCGGCCATGACAAATGTGACATTTAATCACCATCATCATTCATCATTAATTGTTCATCGAACTCTAATTACAATACCTTCCCTTTGAAAATCACAATTCCCCTTCTACATGCTGTTTTCACTTTTAATCCATGTCACCCACACACAACCCCTTGCACCTCAGTTTTGGCCAGTTTCCCAATGCCAATGCATGCTATGCAAATTAACGTACTTACTTATATCACAGACATTGTTCTAAAACTACTGTTCATGAAAACACAACGAAACACAGAAAACCAACCTGACTCAGAAGGTGATGGGCAAGTGGTTGTAGGCAGAGTATGTAGTCCGGTAGTTTCATTATACTGAGCCCTTTGTGCCATACGATGACCAGCATTCATGATGCACTCACACTTTAATGCACCAACACACACACAAGACAATAAATTAACCAAGATGACATCACGAATCGCTACCTCAAGATTCAAAATCCCACTACACATGCCTACATGTCGGCAGAAATCACGTCACAAGCTGATCAGCTAAAGAAAATGTGGCGCACATTTCAAGGCATACTCGGGACAGATCAGTCAGGGAAATTGCCAAAGAGCCATCCATCCATCTGCTCAAGAGTTCTTTGACTTCTTCAGTGAGAAGGTTGAGGCTGTTTGTCAGTCGACTGCGAGTGGTGCTGCTCAGTCGATGCTGCCTGACGCTGACATGACACTCAATGCGTTCGAGCATTGCACTGCCGACTCTGTCAAACAAGGAATCGCGTCTGCGCCATCCAAGCCCTGCGCCCTCGATCTGCTGCCGACTACCTTCATGAAGGAGTGTCTGCCAGAACGTTTGCCATATTTGATTGACCTGTGTAACTCATCACTAACGGAGAATGTAAATCGGTACTCCAAGCAAATACTCTTGGTTTCCGGATTGTGAATTTATGGAACTCTTTGCCTGAGGAGGTTGTGTCTGCTCAAACTGTGAATAGTCTGAAGAACAGATTTGATCGGCACTGTGTCCACCTCAGATACAGTTATAACTGGGAAGATTTCAAGTTTTAATGATCAGTCTACAGGCCTTTCTGGCCTATCCTGGACTGCACTACTACTACTAATACTACTACTAGTAACTTTAACTATTTTCCTAATCGGTAAACTGTGACTTTTCACACTGTTTCAATTAAACCAGGATGATGAACGGGGATTACAGACTGAAGTACCGATGTCCAGTATGTTCGTACCTTCTTGTGCATCTTGATGGCATAATGGTACAGATAGGAGTCAGATTCATTGTACGTGAAGCAGTTGCTGATCATTAGCTCAAAGTCGGAGGCAAATGATTCAAACGTTGCATAGCTGTGACGATCAATCTTTTCTTGCATAGAGCTAAAGTCCATTGGATGTGACACCTTGTCCAAGTAGTCGACCACCTTGTCAACAATAACAACAACATTACATTAACAACTAGAAAGCAATTGTAGCTCTAAGGTACCTCCGCCAAGGCAATGCTATTCGCTAGGTGGCGTCACCATCTTCGGTTTTGCAGCGGTTTCGCTTATGCCACCTTTAACGCAATGGTAACGAAAATTTCAAAGTGATCCAGAAGCCAGGATTCCTGCTGGATCACCCCCAAAATTTAATCACTTGTAGCTTATGCCATGCCTGATGTTCCCTCAAAATTTCAGAAAGATCCGTCCATAACTTTTTGAGTTATCTTGTACACGCACACACACACACACACAGACAAACAAACAAAGTCTGGCAAAAACATAACCTCCTTGGTGGAGGTAATAACAACAGCTGCTGCTGCTGCTGCTGCTGCTGCTACTACTACTACTACTACTACTACCACGACTACTACTACAACGACTACTACTACTACCACGACTACTACTACCACGACTATAGCAACAACTACTAGAACTGCAGCAACTACTTCTATAATGGCAACAAGAGTTACAACTACAGCAGTTAACAACTAACACCAACATCTAACAACTACAACTACAACAACTACTACTATAATAAGCTCAAAATCTAAGGCAAATCTGCATAACGTGCTGCAGCAACATTAGATTAATAAATTTTAAATCAATATATCAATGTTCAAAATTAGAACTGAAAACACATCAATAAAACATTATAAAATAGACGCAGTGACATCGTGAAATGCAACATCTCAATCATCTGATTTTCCAGAAAACAAAATAACACGTTACTCTGTTAACATGACTGAGTTAAAAAAACATTCAATAACTGTGTCTTAGTGCATCCGTGAGCACTTAAAGCCCAATAACTGATAAATTTGCTAAACATGAAAATTCACTTCCTTTGGCCACTACTACTGCTAGCTTTCAATCAAAATTAATGAATAATTAATCATAAATATTTGTAAAATTAACTATTTACACCAAATTTAACACTTAACTGGTCTAAAATGCAACAAAGTAAAAAAGAAAAAGTCAAACCTCATCAACTTTTTGTAAAGTTAACCACTTACAAAAAAATTAAATTTTATCGAATCGAAAAAGCAAGAAAGCAAGAAAAAGTCAAACCTCATCCGCTTTTCGTACAGTTAACTATTTGCAAAAAAATTCAACCACTACCAAGTCTAAAATGTTTGAAAACAAAGAGTTAAACCTCATCAACTGGGACAGGAAAAGCAAAGATGTCTTCAGTGTCTTGAGCCTGAAGACGTCGCAGTGTGTGCCGTAAGAGCACAGCCAACGGCTCAAGACGTAGCCTCACGGTGTCTTCATAAACTGTCAGCTATGCAGCACACAGCACAGCCACCAGGCCATCCCTTTTAGTTATAGTAGTAGTACTCAGTGGCACTAGACTAGTAGCTGTAGTAAATGTTGTAGTATGTGCCACAAAAGAACAGCCCATGGCACGCTCCAGATGTAGCCTCACAGTGTGTTTATAAACTGTCAGCTACACAATTAGTTGTATCGTGTTTATTTATGATTGTGCAGTATTATAATGATAATTATTAGTAGGGATGCAGTTTTAGGCAGTTTAGTTTGATTTTTCTCAGTGATATAGTTGGTCTAATTATGTTATCAAGCCGACATTTGTACTAATCATCGGTCATCTGTCAAAAATTTTGCAAAATTCAGTGAAATTCCACGGCAATATCAAAATTTCGCAATAAAGGGCAAATTCCGCAGCGCGACTCAAAATTCCACGGCTCACGGAAAACTGTGAACTCCACTAATCAGGTCTAAATCTTCTAAATCTGATCCTGCAGCCATCACACACAAGTACATTCAAACCTCTTTTTGTTTGAGTTTCTCTCTGTTGACAACCAGCTGTAGCAAATGCTGAACTTTCTCAAAGTCTTTACGCAGAGTTCTCAGAAACACCAAGCTCTCCTCACACTGCTCCAGACCAACGTCCGCTCGACCCGTCGGGATTCCCAGCCTTGCCTGTGATAGCAAAAAATGAATCACTCTGTCACACTCAGCCTCTCTGTGAATCGATCAGTTACTTACAACTGAGCATTGTTTCAGTTTTGTTTGGTTCAGAATCGGCTTGGAGCTGTTTCACTTTGGTAATTTCTGCTATAAACTGAATACCAAGTATCAACAAAAATCAACCCTCTGGAAACAATTTACATGTAACTATCGAATTTGCATGAAATGTAATATGTTAGCTTTCTGCCATAGATGCACATGTTTGCACTTCACTTTTTGACAGTAATTCTGGTGAATGGTCAATCAGGTGGTTTTGCAAATGCCATGATAAACTGATTGAATAGAAAATTTTTAAAATTCTGCATGGTTTGCACTCGAAAGAAACTCAAAACCGAACAGAACTTTCGGTTTTCTGAGCTCAATGGATCCAGGTCCAAACCGAATTTAGCATCTTTGGATCTGAATGGATGTGGACCAGACCCACAAAAACTGCCACGTATCTACCACCTATTGGTCCATATCTCCACGTGGATCAGATGCACCACTAATTTTTTGACTCACAGTGTACAACAGATCGAGATAGCTGACACAACATGGTTGGTGGGGTGGCGTAGTTGGTAACGCGTTTCGGCTGAAACGAAGTTACTCTACGCCGGGCCCGGTTAGTGCTGCGATGGGTGACTGCCTGTGGGCAGGTAAACCATCTTGGTGCGAAGCCTGCCAGCTAGGTCGACTCAGCTTTCTACCCTCCGTGGGATGGTAAAATGAGTAGTGACTCATTTACATGGGTTACGGAAGGTGGGGACCTTAGTACAGCTGACTGGGGCTGCCTCGCCGGCCACTGCGTCAGCCTGTGTCTGCAGGCTGCACACGGTGGCCATGCGACAGGCGGCTCTGGTTAGTGACGAAAGCACATTAGAGGTGTGCGCTTGCTCGCGACGATGCGCTATACAAATTGACGACCTTTACCTTTACCTTTACCTTTAACATTTGAGACAGGCTCACCCTGTGCAGTAGGTAGTACTGAATGCGATGCAGCAACGGCAGGCCTTGGCGAGCGTGGCGTTTCAACAGCCAATAGGAATGCAGACGACTGATTAGCAGATGCTGGTCTCGAACACACAGCTGACTGGCTATCAGTGAAAGCCTGCAGATTACACAATAGTAAGTAATAAGGGAACATTTATTTAATAATAAGTGAACATGTATGAAGCGCACTATCACTTCGAGAAATCTCTAATGAGCATGATGCGCTGTTAATATATACGAAACAGAAAGTATTTAAGAAAACACTTAAAGGAGTCCAGATTAAGTGTAGCAGTAATTAGTGAAGAAATTATAAGTGCTCAAAATGATACTTTTGCTCATAAATTAGCCTAAAATGGCATATTTTTAGCTCCAAATGTTGTATTTTTCATAAAAAAAATTTTGTGATAAGTTAAAAATTCTCTGACAAGTATTAGGTAACCACAATGCCAAGTGCTGTATCAGATAAAGATAAACTTACTTGTTCGTAGGAACATGCAGTGAAGTGGATACCATGGCACCGCTCAGCTGAGCAGTAGTCAGCTTCTTCACACATCCATTCAACCTGCATTCAGTCAACAGTCAGACTGTCAAACTAGCAGCTTGGTGGCGTAATACTCAGGATGCTCGACTTATGCTCAATAGATTGTGGGTTTGGCTCATGGTCAGGTTGCCACTGAGTGGTTAGTACATGAACGCACACCGATAAACCATCTCGGACTCTCGGGAGATAACCAACCAGAAAGATCAACTCAGCCTTTCGTCCTTCCGGAATAGGCAAATTGAGTATGGGTCTGTCTGGTTGCCTTTGTAGTTGTTTTTGCTAGACCACTGTAGACATGAAGTTTTGACTCAAGCTCATGATGCATTGTGGGAACTATGGTAATGGGACTTCCCAAACACCACAGAAGGCACGGCCAGGTCGATCAGTCAATGTTGGTCACAATAAACAGTGCACCGCGGGGGCAAAGACCATAAAACATTTGAAGCACTATAGTCAAGCTGAAAACTTATTAAATGGCCCATTGTACGTGAAGACCTAAATCATGGCTGTGAGAATTAACGACTAATTAATCAGTCGATCATTTTTTTAAAAAATGTTCAATAACATTTTTTCATCTATTAAAATCTAAACTTAACTTTGAACTTTTTAACATCAGGAGCATCCCTATTCTCTAATCTGCACATTTCACAAGAAATTTGTAGTTCTACGGTGCTTGTATAATGTTAGACCCTGGATTTGCAGTTTGCACTTCAAAAGCCATTATGATCAAAGTAGTAATTCAACTATACATAAATGAACTGAATCGTTGGGGACATCGCTTTTTAAAATTTTACATTAACTTATAAAAGATAACAACTATGCCAGCCATTAAACTTCTCACTGACAACAAAAACCAATCAACATTAATCGAATAATCATACTTAATTAACGGTATTGGCAACAAATCAATTTTAAAAATTCAAATCAATAACTATATATACTCACGTTTGTGATGCATTGTTGGAACCACGATATGGGGAATTCGCAAGCCCCGCAGAAGGCACGACTGGTCGATGTAGGTCACAGTAAACAGTTCGTCGTGGGGGAAGAGACCGTGACCCATTGGCTGCAATGAAAGCTGGCTCAATACGCATGTAAACTCCAGCAGACTGGGCACAGGTTGGGTGGAAGGCATTAGCACAGGCAGGCATCTCACAGCGAACACAGGCACCACAGTTACTGTGTTGACAGATGGTGCATAGAAGCCTACGACGCCATGCCGGTACCCTGTAAAGACAGTAGTACCAGTAGCAATATGGTTGAACTGTATAGCTCTTCATAGCAAAACCCAGCTAAAAGCTAAGGAGCATCACCTTGCATAATGCACCGTGTCCCAAAATTAGTGCCATTATGACGTTAGTGTTTGTTGACATTAAGCTTACATTCAGTACGTTGTTACTGACAAAGGGATTAAGCAGCAGCGTACCTGCCTTAGACTAAGAGCTTGTGTCGAGGCCAAAGGTGGCCACTTTGAGCTCAAACTTCAAACGCTAGTTCAGAATGATTGTCTCAATGACTGTTCCAAATTTTGTAAAAATCTGTTAGGTATTAATGATTTTACACAAACTTATCTGTAGGGGGAAGCTGCTAATTTTGGAACACAATGTAGATCACACAAGTGTTACCTGGCACCCAACAGCCAGACAAGCTGGTACTTGATTTACCTACAGCAGAGGGATGGAAGGCTGAGTTGCCCTGAGTGGCTACTGGCTAATTATGTAGTAAGACAGTTTACCTGCCTACAGTCACCAAAGTAGTATCGTGGCCTGCCATGAAGTCAACTTTATTAACTGACATCAGTGTGTATACTATTAGTCCACTATGATAATAATAATAATAGTAATAGTAAAGGATAATGTTTATGGTGCTGTTATCATGACACAGCCACTAAGAGAGTTCAACTGGTTAACAAGATAAATTATAGCATATACGTAGTAATGGTAATAGTAACAGCCACGACAATGTTCATGCAGCTGTCATCGTAGCAGTGAACTGCCACTGCGAGAGTTCATCCGGTTCATTTGGCCAGAGCAGCACGAGCGCCAGGCAGCTGCCGACCTTTGGACAAGACCGATTGATCTGAACCTCAGATCCCCCTGTAGGCAGCTACAAGTACTACACTAACCATCGCCATTTTATTATTACTCAGCCTGAAAGCTGATATTCATTTTACCATCCCACAGAGGGTAGAGGGCTGAGTCGACCTAGCTGGCTGGCTTCGTACCAAGATGGTTTACCTGCCCATAGACAGTCACCAATCAAAGTACTAACCGAGCCCGCCATAGAGTAACTTCATTGATTAGATGAACCACGCTACCACAACGGCAAGCCACCAGATATGAGCATGAGCTCCAGGTGACTGCCAACCTTTGATCGACTGACTTGAACCACAGTTCCACCTCAATTGGCAGCTCCCTTGCCCCGTACCTGCAGGCTGAGTGTCCAGATATGCAGCCACCCAGCACTGAGGCCACTACATAGGCCCATTGCACAAACCTGTCTAGCTGTAGTGCATCAAAAATTAAATTAAATTTGGGTGCGTTTCTGGAACAGCTGTTTAGTGATTTTAGGTGGGCTTACCCAATAAAACCCATCTGTTTTTTGGATACCGTATCAACCCAGACCTCTCAAGCCTGGAAAGCTGACACTCATTGTACAATCCCACAAAAAGTAAAAGAATGATGAAACCATAACCAAGAAGCAAAGTATAATAATAAAAACGCACACCATGGATAATGACACATACTTTGCGATGTTTTCGACGGGCTCCATATAGACAGTGCTGCCGAACCTCACTTCAGGTATCCATCGCGCACAGACAATGTGAGCAAACCTCCCATCGTTAGTCTGCTTCAATGCACCACCGGTGACTGGACACAAACAGCATGAGGGCGGGGAGGCAGATGAACAGCGCAGGCATGTACGACAGACCCACGTGCCGGCTGGCACATACGGCACTCCATAGCAGTCCTGTACATATGACACACATGGCATTTCATAGCAGTCATAAAAAACATTATGAAAACACACTATGATACATACGGTACACCACAGAATGCAGATAAACAGTGTAGGCACGTTCAACAAATCCCCATGCTGGGTGGCACATACGGCAGTCCATAACAGACCTAGACATATCAAGACAAAATGCCACTCCACAGCATACTTTACAACACATGTAGCATCCGCAACAGTCCTAGTACAGGGTGGGCCAAAAAAACGTGCCACTTCACTTTTGTCCATATCTTCGCCACAAATCAACTAATTTTCTAAATTCTTCCACTGGTGCATTCCGTGTACAATAAGCAATAAAGTGATTATTGAATATCTGTGTTAACTGTGTCACTACACTACCTTATGAAATACAAATGCAAGAAAAACTAACAATAATAGACAGCAAACGTGTTGATAAACAATATACGGTACACTTCCAACCAAAAATGCAGTGAATGATCTGTACAGTGCTACACTTTGTTAGATCCGTTTCTTTGGATATCTGGTGTACTGAACAATATGTTTGTTTCTAGCCTCTCATTTAGCGCCCTCGTTCGGGGTGACCCCCTTCGAATTTATGGAAAAGCTTTACGGTTCCTGAAATTAGTCTTCCGGGCAGCCAATGGTGAAAATTTGGTAATTCTAGCTTGCACCATTTTTGACTGATCCACCTATGTGACAGATGGACAGACAGACAGACGGACAGACAGACGGACAGAATTGCGATGGCTAAGACGTGCTATAGCAGTACCTGCTGTTGCGCGTAAAAATACAGCTCTATTTTAAACCCAAGAATGTGCGGGAAAAAACAGACAAACCTGGTGAACAGTAAGTGAGCAGGCGTCACAGACCAGCATCAGGTTCATAGGATCTGTCTCAGATTCAGTGCATACAGCGCATGGTGAAATGGTCCCACCTTCTCCATTACTACCAGTAGTACTATCACTGCTACTACTGCTGCTGCTGCTGCTAGCTAGGCCATTGCAAGACTTTCCAATGCTATTGCTACTACCACTGGCTAGACCGTTACTATTAGCCTTGCTGTCATCCAGGCCGGCTGCAAAAGATTCTTTCTCAAAGCGGTCGATTGCAAGTTCGAAGCGGTCAACAGTCAACGGAGGCAGTTTGTTCGATCGACGATGGTCATTAATGAGCCCCAGCCATGCCACGTCCTGCACAGCAGAAAAGCAATGTCACAGAAACTTAATGCATCAATGCGGTGGCAGCAAGAATCTGTTATATTTAAAACAATTAGCTTTAACTACATTATCTATGAAATGATCAATGCTGATGATCAACTATACAAACTACAAAACAAAATGCCAAGATGCCTACCAAATGTGAACCACACCAACTATTCACTCTGTAAATAAGCTACACAACAGTCAGCATCAGAAAGAAACAAATGGCATGACAACGTGCATGTGGCCATCCATCAGTCTAGTTGCACTGTGCCCAGTGTGCAGTGGGTACCAAAGCTACCCAGCATGGGATCCGCCAACCGTTAAGTACATGTTGTACACAAAATTAATGTATCTTTTTCTGAATATTTTCAACATCTGACGACCTGAAATTTTCACCTTTTGAGCTGAAAATGGCACACTGATTACTCTGGCCATGGGGAACTCTCCCAGCAATTTTTGTTTTTCAATACATTTTTGCTTTCAAGGTCAGCATTCTTACAGCAAAGTCAGACAAACCCATAGAAAGAGAAATGAGACCCACAGTGTGGCCCATTTGAACAATGAACATCCATGCAATATTTAACAAAGCACCTTGACAGTGGCAGAAGTACAAAAGAACAAACACCTGTTCATCAGTATCATATTCCACTTCTTCATTCAGTTCGTCCGGTGTCTTGTCAACATGTCGGTAGTAAGAAGCCCACTCCGCTGGCAAAACTACCGCTGCTGATGACTTGCATCCCTGTTGACTGTTGATCACAGTCGGTGAGTTAAACATGACAACTTGAGGACTGCTCATGGTGTTTTCCACCGGCGGAGACTGCGTACCCGGGGAACTGTCGCACTTTGAGTTGTTGCTGTTGTCATGATACTTCTTGACATCACAGTCTTTGATCACAGTCAAAGGTTCAGCCACATTGAGCCGAGTGACCGTTCCGTTCAGGTAGACATCGACAAATCGCTGTGCCTCGGCATACGTGAGGGTCGTGCGTGCCCGTGTTGGGAGATGAAACACAGCACGTCGAACGACTGACGACGGTCGGTAGTGGCTTTTCGGTGACCAAAGCAAACGTTTTGCTCGCTTTTTCTGTTTCTTCTTCTGTACCGCGGGTACATGAACAGAATCGACTGGCGGCTTCATGGCTGGGAATTCTCTGCACACAATGTTAAATGTTAATACACCATTCATTCATTCAAGGTAACCTTAGCCTCTTACCCTAACGCTAGTATTAGAGACTGTTTGCTTGACAGATGACTACCAACATGTGTGACTCATAGCTTGTCTTCTTCTGCTTCTTCAGAACTGAGTGCAAAGTTCAGTAAGTTGAAGACTCTAGCACTTGAGACCGGTGTGCACGTGGGCTCAGTTTCAGCAGCACAAAAAAACAGTGTCAGTGCAGTTGGTTAAAACAAAGGCAAACTACTGGCTCCACCAATGGGTCGCGACTCTCATTCACTGCACATAAAGCTTGCATATGGCTCATAAATTTAGTAGCCTAAATTGCAATATTACCGCAATCACACATTTGGCGTCGGTGCGATCTTTAGTGACACCGCTGGCCGTGTGCCGGTCAACAGCGCCTCATAAAGATTTTGGCAAACGTCACCTACACGTTTTTATAAATAATGCAATTGTTCCATAAAAAGTACAACATTCAATCTGTAAAAGTTATCGAACAACATCAAAAATTACACGCTTTGTTCATTTGCACCAAACAAAAACAAAAACAACAACAACAGTGAACAGCGTCACCGGTAGTGATGGATCAATATCAGTATTTTCGAAATCGATAAATTAATCGAACGTTTACTGTCGACTTGCAAACCTTTGATAAACACCTTTTAATACTTCGTTTTGAGTCTATTTTTTCAAGTGTTATGTTGTGATTTTACTTTAGCTTTTGACAGTTCATTAATTAGCATTACCAAACTATGATTTTTCACCGTAGATTTTTCATTGTTGACTGACTGACCGATTTTACGATATTTTAGAAGGTAAACATGCAGTTTAGCGACCTAAACAAAATACACAGTCAACTTACTGCCTATACGGGCCAAAGCGTGCATGCGGTCCGGTTAGCTTGACCAGTCAGGTAGGCCTATGTAAGATTTATGAATCCATCTTGAGAGATGCTATTATAGATCATCTTGTTATGAATCAGCTGATTCGTGATTCACAGCACGGTTTCCTTCGAGGGCGATCTTGTCTGAGTAATCTCTTGATATTCTTGGATAAAGTCACAGAGTGTGTGGACAGAGGTGTCGATGTGGATGTTATATTTTCGGACTTCGCAAAGGCCTTTGACAAGGTTCCTCATGCAAGACTGATGAATAAAGTTCGAGCACATGACGTCAAAGGGCTTGTTGCCAACTGGATTGAGAACTGGCTGAAGGACAGGAAACAAAGAGTCTGTATTAGAGGTGCTGGGTCTACTTGGATTGAGGTGTCAAGCGGTGTCCCACAAGGTTCTGTACTTGGACCCATTTTGTTTCTCATCTTCATAAATGATTTGGATACAGCTGTTCTGAACT
>Ga0209367_1009115_pt1 | contig 13505 bp, 5 predicted proteins | sample WorMetLIZISLAND2_FD_187412 | JGI IMG/M metagenome (GOLD analysis project Ga0209367, IMG submission 187412) | Marine gutless worms symbiont microbial communities from Max Planck institute for Marine Microbiology, Germany - Olavius geniculatus... ... | reverse complement strand
CAGTACAATTCATCACTAACCAAGAATGAGGAGCAGCAGCAGTATCTCCTACGTCTGGTTCAAAGACACAGACAGCAATATCCAACCTGCGCCAAGTCTACCCTTCTGACAGGATCGGGAGATTGACAGCAAAGAACATTGTGGGACAATAAACAACAGTTGAGACAGTACAAATCCTACCAGACAATTTGACAGGTTGCTTCTGTTTTGTTGCTTTGCATATATAAATATTCATGGTGAAGCCTTGGAATTAAGCTGATGTATGCAAAGATGGGATGCCACCAGCCAAACAAATAATCTATTTAAGTGAGCCGAAACATTTCTGAATATGTGTGCTGATTACAACCTGGATGTAGATAGACCAAGATTACAATCCGAAATCATGTGACTGTCATGTACTAACTGTAACATGACCTTAGAGTTGTTATCCAACAGCAAATTATTTTGGCCCTAATAATTTCTGCTATTCTGTGGCCATCCGGGTAGGCAGCATTACAGGTCTACATCACTCTCTCTGTGCCAGTCGCATAATTTGCACAAACGTTCCCCAGAGCAGAAGTAACCGGTGTGCCAAGTTTCAGTTCAAAAGGTCAAAGGTCACGTTAAGGGATAAGGTCATGGCCGATGGCCACATCATGTCGGCACTGGGCCGGCATATATTAAAAATTTTACCATCATCATCGTCATAATCATCATCATCTCTGCTAGGATACCGTGAACGCCGCCGTTCTGCAGCAGCTGTGAAGCGACACTGAGATGCATGTGTCGGAGGCAGTGCAGCGGTGGATGCTGGCGAACGTCGATGCTGGCACAGACCGTACTCTCGCCATGCAGGAAGAATGCAAAACTCATCGACAGACGACAACTGTGACACACCAATCAGCATACAGACAATTTACCAACACTAGCATCTCATGGGCTTAGGATGTAAGCACTACAAGACAAATTTGTTACGCCTGTGCGATTTTCAAAATACGACTTCGGTTTGGTTATCGGTTCGGTTTTGAAAAACCTGCGGTTTTCAATTCAGTTTTCGGCTTTTTTAAAACCATGGTTTTCGATCCGGTTTTCGTTTTTTATCTGATGTATAGTGTGTTGTATATAAACTGCCACAATACAACGGATTTCGAATTCGTGCTGCTTCTGTCGTCTGCGATAGCCATCTTTTACGTCAAAAATACGCAGACTACTTTGTGTGCTGACTGCTGTAATGGTTGAACTAATCGTCAGTCAAAGTGTTTCGAAACTAAGCCTAAGAAAAAAACTACTTTAACTAACATGAAAACTGTAAAATCCATCTAAAAACCGGCAATTCAATTTCTTAAAAACTAAACCATGGAAACCAAGTTTTCGCATTTCAAAATTTAACGTCGGTTCAGTTTGATTCGGTTTTTAAAAACCAAAAACTGAAATTTTCAACGGATTCCGCACGCCCCTAGAATTTGTCAACGCTTTAGCAGCAGCAGCACTGCACCAGCCAAGTTGCCACAACAGTAACATACTGACAGCCTGATGCTGGCAAAAGTATTGCACTAGTATTCACAGTAGCAGCAAAGTATTACATGTACTATTAGCAGCAGCAGCAGCCAAAAATTCAATAATACCAGCAATATTAATACCACCGGACCAGACCAGTATTAATATTTATGGCATCTAACATCTAAACAAAGTACCGTAGCTACGAATAAAACACCATTTTCTAGATCATTAAATCACTGTAACGTGTAACAAGCATTCATAACGTCAATAATATAATTTACAGTGATGAAATTGAGTCTTCTCATTCCGAGTGCGAGTCCGAGTCACAGAGATTCCTGTACGAGTCATGAAAATCAGGATGAGCCTACAGCCGAACTCAAGTACTACGGTACATCACCGATAAATAATGACGAAGAAGAACGATACCTTCTGCTGGACTGCTCCGAAGCATCGCGGTGAGGCTGCACAAACCACTTCCCAACACGTACGTAATTCTGAGACAGCAAACATCTGAAACATTTACACATCACCACGGGATTACAACATTTGTAACCCCAGGATCTCTTTTTCGGGATCAGGCTTACAGATCGATTGTTATTCACTATTCGGTATCCCTATAGTACCGTACTATTTATTTCACGCATGGATGGATATAAAAATAAGTAAACTGTCAGTAACTTGGAAGTGAATGACTGTCAAAATGCAAGTTACAGTTCACAGCCATGCCTCTTGCGCACACAAAATATTTCATTAGATGGGCAAAGTTGATATGCTAATCATCTATGACATTAGAAAAGTATTATTCAACAATTCTTTTTTAATTGGGGAAACCCGGGATTGGTACGCCACCAATGCTGGGATTTGGGATTGGTGAAAATAGCCAAGATCCTAGGATCCTAAATCCCGAAACTGCAATCACTACTAACAGCTATCAGTTAATTAGACAAACCTTTCGATGAGATTATGCAGCGACCTGAACAACAACGTCCGGCATTCGTATGTCAAGCCATTTTCCCAACTGCCCTGTTCCGTTTCTGCAAAACCAAACAAATTTAGTTCAAATAAATATAAATTTCACTGAAAATAAACTTATAGCACAAATATAAATCTTAATCTAAATACAGGTCTACAAAAATTCTAATGCCTACACAATTAAGTCTGCTGATAACAAACCCAACCGATATTTTAAAAGATACAGAATCTAAAACAAGAAATTTGAGCTAATGCTCACGAGATGCATGAAAGCCTATACCAGTTCCGGTTCAGTAGTTTAGCTGAAAATTGGGGGTTCCGCTAAGTTAATATACAAATACCAAATTCTCTATCTGGATCGCATAACGATAGTTCCATGGCGCCACCTTGTGAATGATACAGACTTGTGTCGCAGCCCAAAATCGCCAAAAAAATTCATAAAACCCCCTATTTTGGCATTCAAGGTCATTGAATTCGGCGCCAATCGAGAGCCAGTGTATGACTTCCTATTAGTGACTAATAGTAGCCTAGGCCCTATCTCACACCGTTACTGAGATACAGCGACTTATTGACCAAAAATCGCAAATTTTGCCCACCCCCTCTCATTTAGCGTCCTCGTTTGGGTTGACCCACTTCGAATTTATGGAACGGTTCCTAAAACTAGAGTCTTCCAGGCAGCTGACAGTGAAGATTTGACGATTCTAGCTTGCACCACTTTTGACTGATCCTCCCGTGTGACAGACAGACGAACAGACAGAGACAGAGCTGTGATGGCTAAGACGCGCTGAAAGCAGTAGCTGCTTTCGCACATAAAAAAATAAAAAGCATCTTGCTAAGTGGATGATGGCACAAACAAAAACTTTATTTAATAAATTAATGTCACTTCAACATTACAGCAAGTGTACTCATTAAGCCAAATGCCTCTGGTCTGTTGCATATTTGAGCACAGTGACTCAGTGAGTGAAGAGACAATCAGCATACCAACTGATGGCATACATTGCCAACTTTCACTTGAAAGAACTTCAGTGGCTGGATATTTTCATGGTACCCAACGTCGATCAATAATTGGCGAAGATATAGACAAAATTAAAGTGCTTTTTTGGCCCACCAAAAAGCACTTTGATTTTGTCCATATTTTTGCCAATTACTGATCCAATTATTGATCAATTTTCAAAATTCTTTCACTGGCACACTCTGCAGACAATTTGCAATAATGTGATTATTACACATCCCACCACACCGATGAGTGATCTCTATAACACTAAACTGTGTTAGACCCGCACAGTTTAGTGTCATACAGACCATTCACTGCAATGTTGGTCTGAAGTGTTTTTTTCATTTACCTAAATTTTAGTTATTATTGTTAGTTTTTGCTTACATTTATATTTTACAAGGTAGTAAAGAAACGCACTTACCGTGTTGGGATATATAATAATCACATTATTACAAATTGTCTGCAGAGTGTGCTAGTGAAAAAATTTTGAAAATTGGTCAATAATGGGCGAAGACATTGTGACAAAAATAAAGTGCCACGTTTTTTATGGCCCATGGTGTATATCAGACAAACAGTGAAGCGTTTTTGAAAACACTCACACGTTAAAGCAGCAACTAGCAACTGTTACATAAATTGATCAAATTACAACATCTGTTAACTGGTTTGTTGACATTTTGGTGTCAGACAACTTTGTTCTGATGAAGAAAGCAGCTGGCTGCCATATAACATCAACAAACCAAAGCTGGAATTTCATAAATTTATACAATTTATTAAACCATAAAACAGCCGGGACCTACCAAACATAGAACTGGACTTGATCTCCTGCAGCGTGGCTGGCTCGTCTCCGTACCAGAAAGTCCACAGCTCTTTCTGTCCCGCCATCTGTTCTGACAGCCTCATTCCTGCAATGCTTGGCTGTCGTCTCCATGCACACAGCATGTCTGCCTGGATGCATTTTGCGAATGACACCAAGACGGGATCTTCAAGTGGATCGACGTAGATGGAGTTTGGTGGAAGATGAAGTCGACACCATCTGATGCCCGCTAAGTCCGTCTGCACAACACAGAGGCAGTTCACGTCCAGATTTTAACATCATCTGGCTCAGCAACGCAGCAGCAGTTAAATGATAGAGTATCCCAACCCTTAACAATACTCTAACCATAATTCATTTAACAAACCAGCAATGATATCACCAGTCTCTAGCCTAACGCAAACAGCTCGATACTCAATCGGTACAGAACAGTCCTGCACAAAGTCACTGTGTTTTACTTGAGATGCATAACCATGGCATTAAATCTGATGTTGAAGAGAGTGGCCTAACCAAGGAAAAGTAACCGGCATTGTGACAGGAAACTTCATGTATTGCGACCTGAGAAAAGTTTAACATACACTCGGAAATGGGTACCAGTATGACTGGTATGACTAACAACGGACCACAACAAGGCCGCAAGAAATCACAATGGGCCACAAACTGACCACAACAGGGCCACAACGAAGCATAACAACGAAGAAGACAACGTAAAAGACAAACAAATGGCGACGAAGACGACGGATAAAATGAATGGACAGAAATGTTGACGACGGCAAAGTCGGAATGAGATGGGCAGACGACGGCAAATGGGCAGCAGACGATGGCAAAAACAGATGAAATCGTCTCTTCTCTTTGTTTTTACGTTGTCATCTCCATGATTACAGTCCGTTATGGTCAGTTTGTGGCCCATTCTGGTCCATTGTGGCAATTAGTCATTAGCCATACAGCTCACAACTTTTACCATGCAGTAAACAAACACATAGAAAGTAACTCTGGATCAGCATAATTAGTCGGGAGGGCCCAAAACTGGCACATCGCACCAACAGGAACTGACAAAGATAGCTGATAAGCTTTAAAAATCTTGACATACAGTTCACTGTCAAGTAGGGGAAGGTGTACTTTGTGGAATGCAGTTTGCGGCATTTCGGAAAGGTGTATTCTGCAGAATTTCACCTGCGGAATAAAGTGTATTTTGCGGAATTAAAATTGCGGAAAATGTTCTTGTAGTTCAGTTATGTCAATTAAATAAGTGTACAATTCTACAGAGCGCTTGACCACCATGCTCACAAGTCTCGTTGTATCTTGCAGGAGATAGTAAGCTAATTTTTATCATTGTTTCGGTAGGCCTATGTTACCTTGATTTAGTATTAGGCTAATAAGCGACCTGCATTTAATAACTGTTATTATATCAACTGGCATTTTAGCTTAACATGCCAAACGTGCAATGCAAATATTGTACGTTTGTCGATGCGATGAACAGCTCTAATATAGTGTCTCTGTCTGCTCAGGTATAAGCCTAATTATCCGCAAACTATTCGTGGTAGTGGCAATATTGTCCTTGATCGTGCGATACAATGCAAGACTTTCTTAATTAGGCCTACCTGAGCAGACGTCTCGGTTGTCGCCACGGTGGCAACTGTTTTGTGAGTAGGCCTATTTGAGCTTAATTTTTTAGCTGTCTTTGACCGTGCTGTAATGGTAGCCCATCAGGTGAAATATCGCAGTAGGCCTTCTTAATGACCTAGGCTACTTTCCCCGAGTTGACCTTGCATTCGTGTGTGATGTGCCGGCTTACGCTCGTGAGTTAACGAACTTAAGGAGTTTTAAAAATTAAGTTGAAAATGTCAATATGTGATTACTTTGCCGACTGCGTGACCGCACTGTTTGTGATGTGCCGATGTCGATTCGAGACTCAAAAATGTAAGCCTAAGCCTACGCGAAATTGATTATTTGATTTAATTTGGATTTTGCGAAATGCAAAATGTGGATAAAAACTTGCGGAACGTTCCGCAAGTGAAATTCCGCGAAATACACCTTTTCAAATTTCCGCATTCCGCAAAATACATCTTCCCGTCAAATAGGCCCTACCCTGTGAAAGCACATAAAATACATTATTCAAAGTCCCGTACAGGCAGAAATGCTTTGTCACAAAATATATGACAGATTACAACTATTAGCACATTATTACAGTGTCCATTAAAAGCAACAGCATAAGTAACAGCCTAAATGCTGTTTACATCATACCGTCTTCACCTTCATGTCCTTCTTCGCAATAAATTACTAGTCCATGGCGTTGATCGCTGAACACCATCGTTTTAACGAACTCACTTTCACGATACATTATTCTCATTTTGTACCGAAAGTAACAAAGTAAAGAAGAGACAACTTACGAGGGCGAAAAGGTTAGTATAGCAATCTTCCAGGCTACATCCATTCTCCCCCATGTTTCGGTAGACGTTCAAACACGAACCGTACCGGTTACATCTTCGTGTGTTCGAGCGAACGCCGGTGACCAGAAGAATCGTACGAAAATGCGCTGCGATTTCGTCCTAAGCGCATTCGCACGAAGCACCGACGGTGGCCCAGATAGCGACAAAACAACAAACGGTATACAAACACGACGTAAAATGGCGACGAACTTGGCTGGCGTGCGAGCGCACAACGAAAAGAGGCCACCGGGCCGGCAGGCGATGACCCCGGCCAGCTGCTGCGGTCTGACCCGACACAGAATCGATTTGCCGCGTTCGCACCGTCGCATCCAGTTTTTTTGCCAAAAAATATTCATGGGAGCACGGTGGGCCCGTGCCCCCAATATTTACAGTGGAAGCCTGGCCCCACATGGGCTCTAGCAAATATTATAGACAGTTAGAGGTGATTTGAGAAACTAACTTTGTTATTACACCCATTTATGCAGTGAACTGAATTTTTGCGCGCGACAGCAGCTTGTATTGTATTAACGCGTCTTAGCCATCGCAATTCGCAATTTTGTCCGTCCATTTGTCCGTCTCTTTGTGGCCCCTACCTTCCGTAAGCGGCTACTAGGCCTAGGCCTAGGCCTACATCCTATATGCATGAAATATGTATACCGGTATAATTGCGGTCTTTTGCGGATACCAAACTAACGACCACTTCGTAATCACTACACCAAATGCAAATCGGGACCAAAATGGAAGACATTCCTTGGGTTGGTGATTGACTACGCGGATCACTGCGCGAGTGAGTCAGTGAGCGCCGGGTGACTGGGTTAAATTATGGGTGTCGTGTCGCGTGTCACTTGGCTGAGGCCTCCCAGAACAACGTACAGGCCTACGTGTGCATGTGGAACGCCGTTTTACTATTTAATCCAGAATTCATGATATGTACCTATCACGAATTCAATTCGCGATATCATGAATTGAATTTATGATGTCATGAAATGAATTCGTGATATCACGAATTCGAATTCGTCACGAATTTATTTCATGAATTCTGGATTAAATAGTAAAACGGCGTTCCATACGTACGCTTGCTGACGTCAACGTGCGCGCTGATTCGCATGCCCATGGACTGGAGCAATGTTTCACTGATAAGTGGCTTCAAAAATGCCAAACTTTTTACATCACCATTTGTGATGAAGTCAGTCGTTCGTTCAGCATGTGCTGAACACGCGCAAAATTGTAACGATTATTCCGGTGATTGTAATTGGTAAGATTTAGTTTGTATGATGTGACGATCATGTTCAGAATTTTACAGATCGTGAGTTTTGTGCAAAAATGTCTTTGAAAATTCACAGCTTTGAGTGTGAGCTATTTATATGCCAATCATGAGCCATATGGTCCAATGGCTTCTATCCCCCCAAATTTGGAATCGAAATCAGATGCAACTTCCTCCCACTTTTGGGCTCAAGTTTCCTCCGTACTTTTGGACTTAAGTACCCCCGCTTTTGGGCTTTTCCCTTTTTAGGGAGAAGTTTTGTTAAGGGTGTAGATTAAAAAATAATGGGTACGCTTAAGTGAAAATAGGAGAAAGCTTTATTTAAAGATGTAGATACTCAGTCAAAATGTGAGGAAGTTCTGTTAATTGGTGTAAATTAAAAAATAGGGGGGGAGTTTTTGTTGAGGTATAGATTACTTGGGGTGAGGGAATTTTGTTAAGGGTGTTAATTTCCCAGTAAAAAGTAGGGGAAAGTTTTTATCTACAGCCTTACAAAACTTTGCGCCCACCGGGTATAGCGATAGAAGCCACTGATATGGTTTGCCTTGGGAACTACATCCAGTTGTTGCAGTTAGGGGGCAATAGTTAATCCTATATATTTAATCCAGCTGGGAGATCTGGGAATGCTGTAAGTCCTGTCCATTTTCAGTGGGATCAGGGCAAATTAAGCCTCGGAGGCAAACACATTTGTGTGCATTTTGAGCTTGAAAGTTGTATCTGGTCCTAGTAATGGCGTTTTGGTTATTTTAATGCAACGTTGCACGGTTCCAGATGACAGGGCAGGGTACGTACGTGTTGATCATATTCGTCAAACCTCGACTCCCCATCCCCTTGAATACTGGCTTGAAATGGAATGTCTGGACAGTCAGCTGAATTGAGTCGACTGTCAGATTCGAGTAGGCCCACTACATGACTGCGTGGGTCCATGTACAGCAAAGACAAATACGCACAAGAAGCCCAGCTGTCGCTAGGATATTGACCGTGCTGGTTGTGAGTGAACGGGTTGGTAGTTCAGTCTGCTCGGCTGGGACCGTAGATTCTTGTTCATTGCTCAGCCTCATCAAGTTTATGCGTTCTGTTGCTCCGATAGCCGTCTGCTTTGTTTTCTTAATTCCTTCTAGTTCTCTTCCTTCTTCCTTCTCCCTTCATCCTCTTCCTGTTTTTCTTTTCTTCTTTGTATTTTTCTTTTTCTTTCTCCTTCTCCTTTTTATCTTCGTCGTGCAATACACGTGCTGAACAGTATTTGTATTGTTGAAAATTAGCTAACGAGGACACACTGGCCATGGTTTCTGGCGTCTAGATGGCCGGCCTGCAAACTGACGTGATTTCTGCGTTTTTCCCGCCTTCCTCGTCGTCGTTAGTTACTTATTTATCATTAATTAATTCGCATTATATATTCTTTGTTGTGTGTTGTTTTGGCATAAAAAGCGATATAATTATCTTATTGCTTTGAACTGCTGTGGATTTCAACTGTTTTTGCTGTAACGCCACTTCGTGCAGCTATGGCGAGTTTTATGGTTTTTGATTGATAGTTTTGTGTTAGCGAATTGTGTTCAGAAGAGGGCTGTGGTAAACTGCGGACCACTAAAACGCGGACTCCGTGCAATCGAACGCCTAGTGAGAGATGTGCCATAATGTGTATAAGCTTACTATAGCGTTCATGTTTTAGGCCCCTGTCTAAGCGTTTACTGCTGCAGTGCAGGCAGTTGTGTGAAAAAAAGTTTAACTTAAATGTAATTTATGATACGCTTACTTTGCAGATGTAGTCCACGTGTATTGTGTTTATTGATATTACAGAGGCTTAATTCTAGTAGTTCACAATTGAATGTCATTTTAAGGATAGGCTATACACTGTAGGCCAATGTAGGCCAAAATATCGGTGCCTTGGATTCAGCTTGCAGCATGTCCATCAATCTCTCAGTTCACCGAACTGACCGTAGCACTGAGCTTCATTCAGTCACTCAGTGAATGCAATAAGCTAATAAAATGTCACTAAACTATAGGCCTAAAAGTGGAAATCGTCTTTAGATCAATAGGCCTATCAAGAGATCCTTTTTTGACAGGTGGCGGGACCGCAGCGTTGCAGGTGTTGCACAGTTCACTGGTGCCGTATGGCAGGTGATGCTCCGTAGTTCTGAAATTGGCTTTCAATAAAAAAAACTATATCACCACTTTTAATCACCATCTTTACAGTCCTTTAGCCTGTGTGATCTTATATGGCAGGTGAAGCTCCTTAGGTATGCTCTGTCTAATGCAGTTATAATACATCAGCAACAGGGAAGAAAAACTTATATGGATAATGCGCACCTGCGGACCGACCAACGGGTAAACTGAGGACGTGGTTCGCAGTTTTGGTCCGCAGTTTATCCGTTGGTCAGTCCGCAGGTCCGCAAGTCCGCAGGTTCGCATTTTACCCGTGCCCTTCAGAAAAGGCAGTGATGCTTGCATCCAGATACAGATATGCCTTCCGATACTTGCCGCGGGTCGCAAAACATATCATTTACTCTATCATTAACTCTGTTTCTAATCTTGCTTTAACTATTATTTGTTGAATAGCGTGCCTGTACTGTGATGGTTGTAACCAGTCTCCTGCCTTACATGATTACGGCTATGTATGCAAGTAGATGACTCAATGTGCGACAAGACGCACAGAGACGATAGGCCTGTACGACGACGACACAGGACGACGACGTATCGACACACAGTGACATACGACAATGCTTGTCAATGCACGACGACGACGTAGGCCTACAGTGACGTCACGCGATGACGAATGACAACGGATGATAACAACGATAACTACTAAGTGGCAGTAAGTGCAGCAGGAAGTTACTATTGTAAACCCAGATTTGCCAACTGAGGTCTACTTATTTTGCCAACTTACAGTTTTAATTTGAACAACATGCAAAGTACGGCAGTTTCAGTAACGTGCCAGTCACAAAGCATAGTGCCCAAACGTCCAGCGCCCAAAGGCCCCGAATTAATGCAGGGTTATACACCACTTATTGGTCCATAGGTGTGGCTGAGTACGATGGGTAAAAGGCGGATGTCCTCCGCATCCACATCCATCTTTTACCTGTTGCCACATCCGCCTTTTACCATCGTCCCTGACCGGCTCTGCATGCAGCGATGGTTTTTATAAAATGTGATTCTTTTGTTGGTTTCAGATGCAGTTCATGCTGCTGTTCAGTCGTCAGGGTAAGCTACGACTTCAGAAATGGTATGTAGCTCATCCCGACAAAACAAAAAAGAAGATCACACGCGAACTTATTACAATGATTCTGGCACGAAAGCCAAAAATGTGCAGCTTCATTGAGTGGAAAGACTTGAAAATAGTCTACAAACGGTAATGATACTACCACCTTTTTCTTATGCTGTTCATGTCTAAAGTTTGACAGTTCGGGTTTTGTATTTCTTACTTTTCTTTAAAATTTGGCTGACATTAATTGAGGCATTACCTTTATTCACTTTTATTAAGCTACAATAAAACAGTTTATTCTGAAGACTGAATATATACCATTAACATTGATGTTAATCATTGCAGGCAGTATTCTATGATGTCATATAAATCTCAGCAAATATCAGTTATTATATCATACAATGTGAAACATTGTCATGCTGTGGGATATGGATTGGCACAATGTGATTTTTTTTCACAAAACTTGAACGAACATGTGGCAGTATCGATGCATCATCGAGATTTGGTTCTGTGTGGTAGACTTGTCAGAGGACCTAATACTAAACAGCGATTCAAGATACTATATTGTTGCTGAACTCAGTTCTTTCAAACGTCTTTTGCTGCAAGAACTATTACTGAGTGGACTTCTTAGCCAAATTCCGTCACCTTGTGGGCTTTAGTACCGTCTTTCAGAAGCCAGCTGCCTGCTGTATCAATATCGTGCACATAGGACTGCACATTCTGTTGCCACAATATCCAGAAGGACTTTGCCAGTAATTATCCAGGTCTGGAGACTAGCTGTAACTACTTACTTACTTAATTGTTTTTAATAAGCTGAGTGTGTGGTTTGTGTGCTAGGTATGCTAGTCTGTATTTCTGCTGCTGCGTGGAATCAAACGACAACGAGCTTCTGGTCTTGGAAGTGATTCATCGTTATGTTGAGCTGCTTGACAAATACTTCGGCAGTGTAAGCTCGTACTTTGTATGTGCAAAGTTTTCTGCCATTAATAGTAAAATGTTCGATTACATTGGTTATGTTTAACTGTCTTGCTTTTGTGGAGGTTATCCAGATTGTTTGAATGTGAGTGTGAGATCATCTCATAATTGCCCAGGCAGAATTTTTTTTACCGAGTTTCTTGTTTGGCATTTTTTAAAAATTGGGCTATAGGCTCTAACAGATGCATTGAGACACAACTGTTAAGTGTTTTTAACCCAATCTTGTAGACAGACTAAAATGTAGAGTGTCTGAAAAAAAACAGTTGATTGAGATGCTTGTCATGATCTGATTGTATCTGATGCATAATGTTTTTATTGGCATGGCTCTAAGTAAATTTCAGAGATTAAAATTTTTATTTAAAAGATGCACTTTCTATGGCATTTTTATTGCTGTTAGTATTTTTATTAAAATTGATGATTAATTTCTGTAATAATTAATTTCTGTAAAGTTAGCTATTGAAAAATTCATTTGTTACCATCTCTAATAATGACATATTGGTGGCTTAGTGTAGCGGTAATGCATTTTTTTCGATCAACAAATTTAGGTAGGTAAATCGAGTACCAGCTTATCTGGCTGGGGTTAAGGTGGACACATTCACCTGTGTCGGGTGGCAGGTTAGAGAGTGACACAGTAATGGGGAAAGCGGTAATACCACAGTTACTGTGGTAAATGGGTAAATTTCTATGGTAATCCCGCGGTAACGGTAAAATAACTATAGCAGTATTGCGGTAGCGGCAAAAAAGTTGCGGTATTTAGCCCGGTGGTGGTAAAACAAAATTAGTTCATTTCCCGCCGCATGCATTGTGAAAGTGAGCGCCATTCTGGACACTAGAATGCTCATCAAGATCATAAGCGACAGATGACCACTGCGTGCCGCGAGGTATACCTATGCAGGGGCACTGGGCACTTGTTTATCACCCGTCAAGTAATTAGTGTCAGCCACATTAGCGCACTGCACTGACTGCAGCAACTGAGATCACAGATATCTGGCGACAGTTGCCTAGCATTCCTGGGATCTACTGGGAGATGGCACAGACATGCATTAAATGGTCCACGTCTGGCTGACTAGCGACGCATGTGACTGGCGCTTCTCCCAAAGGTTTTAACGACGTGGGGCATACAGTCGTTTGTCACTGGCATAGTGTTTCTACATGAACTTATAACAAATTAGCCTCTATAGTCTACAAGTGGTAGCCTATTTTGTTTTTTTTTAATTTTTGAAGACACTATTGAGAGTGTCAATTCGCCGTAGCAATGTGCAGATTTTTATTAGCTTAATAATTGATAAATGACGTAAATGGTAAAGTTCTCATCTTCAGACTTCAAATTCTGGGGTGCGAGGGGATGGGGATGGGAAAATTTCTACAGTAATGGGGATGGG
>Ga0209367_1009113_pt1 | contig 13509 bp, 5 predicted proteins | sample WorMetLIZISLAND2_FD_187412 | JGI IMG/M metagenome (GOLD analysis project Ga0209367, IMG submission 187412) | Marine gutless worms symbiont microbial communities from Max Planck institute for Marine Microbiology, Germany - Olavius geniculatus... ... | reverse complement strand
CTTAGATGTAGAAGGTTTCAGCAAATAAAGCTGTAAAATTTCGTATTAAAATCCCAAACGGTTGCTGAGAAAACGGCGAAAAAATTTAGGGGTCCACTTTTTTCTGCCGCACCCTGTATGTCAAATACTATTCTGTCGGCGGTTTGTTTTTTTTTCTCCGGTCTTAAGTAGCCTTATTGTGTTTGTATTGTCAATTTTACTGACAGTGGTGATGATCAGTGATTTACCCGTACTCTCTAAGGAGTGTATACTGTATACATTGCCTGTTTTTAGAAGACATTTTCCAGCTGCTTGAAACTGTTATTAACCCCGGCTCTCTGTCGTTAAAACGATCACGTGCACGTTAATCTTCACACGCTCAATCTAAAATGAACACCGCCATATATTGTGTCTTTAAAACCAGTTATACAGCCATTTTTAAATAATGGATTAGGTCTATCCTACGTACTGTAGTTTCTGAGAACTGATATGAGTTACATAGGTCAACTTCAATTTTGCCAACTTTGCTGAAAGAGATCTTGCAGCATTACAGGCCTAGGTCGAGATTACTGTGCTGCTGGTTAACACAGTGTCAAGGTCGACCTTTAACAATGTGGCTTCAGCGAGCGACAGCGGCATCCAACTTTTTCCAGTCAAGCACTTACTGATTCTTGTGCGAGCAGAATTGCGTCTTAGCAACAATGCCTTGCCATGTCATATCAACAATAAACCGTTATCCAAGCATGACAAATGAGCATCGTTGGAATGCGGAGGGCCAGATAAAGATGTCAACACTTCGAAATACAATATACATGTAACTTACTGACAATACGCTATACGTGAGCAGTGTTAACGAGCCACGAAATGGTCCTTAGCATATAGGAACCGGCGTTAAGGATATTTAAGTTCGAATATTCGAATTTTCGCCCAAAGACTCAGCAAGTAGAAAGTTTTTTTAGGTTGTGCTCAATTTATATCAGTATGAAAATGAAAAATACGTGAAAAGCTAGCGCTCGCATAAAATGCGTTAAAATTCTTAGTTTCCCATCTTATATAGTGCATGGTGGGTAAAACGTAATACTTTAAGAAAAATTTAACGATTTTTATCGACACTTATAGCTTAGTTTGCATGTGGGCAGTGATAAATTTGCAAACAAAGTCCGCTATAAGGGACTGTATACGTAGCGCTAGCCATGTGGCAGTAATTCATTGCAGTGGCAGTTACATGCTCGCGGTATAACAGCGTGAAAGACAAACTGCGGAGCGATGATAGAGGCGTGCTGCAGTGCGGGGAAAGACATGAAGAAGGAGAAACAGCGAGCAAGCCGCGAGCCTTGTTGACCGACGACAGCTGGCGACCGACCTCGGCCCTGAGTCCATGGCGACGACGCTGCTGAAATATACTGCATCAAAAGACTGTTTAACGATCGTCTTATGTACAACAAACGAACTGGCTGCCGCAATGGACTGTCCTACACTGCAGGGTGCGACAAAAACAGACTCAGAAGAATAAGAAGGTAGTACTGGCCTATAGATTTCAATGCGCATCCTGACTAAGGTGACGTTTCAGCCGACCGTTCTTAAATAACGGTTGAGCTTGTGTTACGGTTGTCGGCCGTCGTCGTCCGTCGTCCGTGACGGATATATTGTGGCTAAACAGTAAGTCGTATGAGGTCGGCGATGGTACTATCGGATAGGGCGCTGGCGACTTCCTATAGGCTGTCAACAGTAACCATATTTTCATCTGCAGCGGTTTGTCCGCAGTTTTTAGCCGACCGCACTTTAGGAAAGGTCGAGCTGTTGTTATGATTGTCGACGTCTGTCTATCTGTCCATTTGTCTGTTACGGATGTATTGTGGCTAAACGGTGCAAGATAGGGCCTAGGTTGCTATTGATCATTTATAGGAAGTTTTATATTGGCTTTCAAATGACATGAAAATGAATGACCTTGAATGACCTTAAAGGCCAGTACTGCAGCAAAAACTGTATAGACTGCAGCGTGTCGTCCCGAACAAGGCGTTTTTATTGTGAGAAATATTTGCAAAACTTGCGTCCGATATTCTCTTTGTTTATTGACTCTGTAGCTGTTGATATCACCTGGCAAGTGCAACTGTAGCTTTTTATGTCGCCTGGCAAAATGACCAGTGCAATGTCTGTTTATATTAACGTTTATTTTAGCTTTCGAGACAGCGTTCCGTTAACATAGCGTGCATTGAACTGTGTCATTTCTGGCTAATTGCTTTTTCTTTGTGACTGGGCTTCGGACGTAGGCGGTACGGTCGGCTTTTCCTAGCGATAGCTGGGTCTCTTGTTAACGGAAAGTTTCAAGCTATAAGTGACCGTATTTCTGAAACGGCGAAAGATAAGGCCAAGGTTACTATTAGTCACTAATAGGAAGTGGCATACGCCCTTTCAGATTACATGAAAAATTATCGACCTTGGATGACCTTGAAGGTCACTGACAGCCAGTACGGTCGGCTATCTTTGCGGCAGCTGGGCTGCCGTTTACAAAGACTACAGTTGCCTATTTGCTTTACTTACTTACTTACTTGTTACTTACTTACTTGAATTAGCATATTGCCGCTGCAGTGCAACCTCATCAGCTTTAGTGGTGTGTTTACTAGGCCTTAATTGGGCACAACTCTTTTTTGATCATACAGAATGATAAAGCTATGCTTTTCTGGATCATGATCACACCAAGCGTGATCTATCAATATATGCACGATTTTGCATTAGAAGTTTTTATATATTATCTCCTCTCTTGCATAATTTTAAATAGGCTGCAGGTTTACTGTGTATTTGTACGGGGTGTGCAGCGCTGGGCGGTCAAATACGACATAATCAGGAGACGTTCGATCTGTTAAGGGATTACGTCGTCCAGTTACATCGTGTGGGCGAACTGGAATCAACGCTGAAAGAAGTACCAGCCGCCGACGGACTAACTACCGCTTATCTCTTCCAAGGTATGACACTCGTCGCTTTCTTCATTTATCGATTACGATTTGAGTATTGAATTAATTTTTACAAGTCACCTTTATTGAACTTGTATCATCATCATCGACATCACTTATTTATCAGAAATGCAAAGCCCTACAGAAGAACTGTATGGTACAAAGTCATACACCAAATGGTTCTAATGCGCGATTTATGGTAAGTTGCACACTTTTTGCTCATTTGTAGCAGAAGAGTTAGCATGATGCCACTGTCAGCAGTTACACAGTTTTAGCACTGATTTCCAATATACAGTGTATGTATTCTTGAGATATCAGGTCTGTGACAGGCGGTAGATCTCGAACATGTTTTGAGCAGAAAAGTATGCGATTTGTTAGAAACCTGTTTCCTGTTGTCATTACCTGATGGGAGTGCTGGTTTGAAACATTTAAGCAAGATATAAGTGACGTAATTTGTCCGTCAGCATGCAAAGTTCTGCAAAACGTCGTCACTCGTCACTCATCATTGCCTTGCCGGCATAATATGGTGATAATGAATGCATGGATTTAATCCATGCCTTCATAGTCATGACACTTCATTGTCTGTGTCAAACAGTGCAAGATCAGTGAAAATGCACGCATATCAGTTAGTTATAACGGCTATTTCAAAGTTAAGCCATATGCAGGTTAACGGTTGCCATCACTTCAAGCAGTTGGAGCGGATTTTTCAGGTCCAGTGATCTATTCCTGGCGCTCAACGGCTCACGGCGGCGCCTACATGAGTACAATGTGCAATACAGCTAAAACAAATCAAAATCAAAATGCATGCGTCTACCTTAAAGTTGTCGCCTATAAATTTACAGGAAGCACATTTGTGAACTATGATTGAAAATATCGTAGTATATGTCAGTATATACTGACATATATCTGATTGCATAATCGGGATTGAAACCAACGTCTTTGCTGGCTCGTGACTTTTTCTATCGATCTCGATTGATCGACGAAGATCGATGACTTTTATCGAACACGAAAATCCGTTCGGTTCTGCGTTTACATTTGTCTTCATTTGTTACGTTGTAATTCAATGTATCTCTGCTTCGTTCCTGACTGATGCTATCAATGCGACAGCAGACAGAAGAACGGACGCCAATCACACAAAACGTTTTACTCCGGGTCGTGGTTACGCGTTAATTAAACCACACTTAAACCACACTGCTGCCGTTGTCACAGTTTTCGGCTGCAGTCGTGCATCAAAAAGCAAACGACGTTTAGCCTGGGCAATCTGCGTGGTTTAATTGCGATACCGCATTGTCTGGAGTGGTATAAGCTCGGACTGCGTTCTCGCTTACCCATTCCAGCAGTGCGGTAGGCCTACCTAGTAATTTATAACACACTGGAGGTCGAGTGAATCTCGGAAGGCTTGCGACAGCTAAAATACTTGTGCTGCTTGTTATTTAGATGCAATTACAGTTTATTTTTTGGCCATATGTGATTCGACTAAAGGTCGTACAGTTTTTTGCAATGTTCTTAATGCAAAATAGTTTTTAAAAACTTTTTTGCAGGTGTGGTTAAGCGTAAAATAAAACACCAACATATGTACAACATTTATCTAGTGCAGATTTTTTAAACATGCTATTTTGTGTTACCATGCACGGCCTTATTTTGCAGTTTGTTATGTGGCTTCCAATATTCAATCAACCATTCAATACGGGAGCACAAATGCTGAATTGAAAATGCATGGCTACAATAACCGCCTTGTGCTTACAGTTAAACCACTGGTTAAGCACAATTAAAAATCATAATTATAATCTAAACTAACTGATTATTATTGAGAGCAAGTTGGATGAATAATTTATTTACCATAATTTCCATAGTGCACGAGTGATAATAAATAACGTTTCAGCTATCGGAGACGGCAGCGTTTGAGAAGCGTGAGACGACGAGAGAAGGGGAGAGGTCATTACAGCTCATTGTCGGGCGGTCGGGACAATGTAACAGTATTAAATACCGCGCTCGGCGATCTGGTAGCCGGTGCAAGCCTGCAACGACCCACGTATTATAATCGAAATCGCACTATCAAATGGAGTCCAAAACGAATAACGCAGACAGCGTGGCGGAAAAAAATTACCGGTTGTCACGAAGACGCGACGTCGGAGTCTGACTGTTGATTTATGACAGGTGCACGTGATGTCACTTTCGGTAGCTGGAGGTGTGCGGACTCTCTAAGCGTGTCCGTACAACGATCCTCAAAATACCGGTTAAGCTTTGGATGTGTGATTGACCAGCGTCCACAACGCAATGGGCAGCTAATTCACCAAACATCAGATGAAAAAAATTACAATTAGTCTCAGTAAATTTGCCATTAATTGTACACAAGAATATCTGCTGTCATATGCTGATAAATTGGAATTAGAACTGGTAGTTTTTTTGCTTAATTGGCAATAATCTTGTTTAATTACTCAATTTAATTAACCAGCACTAGCTTAACCGGACGCTGCGGAATTGTACGTGTAAGGTCCGTCGCGTCGGTGAAGATTTTCTGAACGTATCTTACGTCCGTTTGATACAGTAGCAGCACGCAATAGATAGACAGACGGACGTACGGACAGACGGACAAACGAAGCTATAACCAGACCTTGCATGACTTGCTAAGTTGCTGTAAGCTAACGCGCTGTTTAAAATGCAGCCACAGCCTAGATGTACGTATGTTGAGTTTCGTTTAAACCGACGTAATCGTGTTTTTAAAAATTAAATTTGCACACTTAACGTACTCGCTGGTTTTACTAGCCGAACTGCGAGCTGAACGACAGGCTTTAGACGCTGGTGGATCTATTTTTGGAGTCGCGGATTGATAGCAGATCGAAATTGTAGAATCCGCACACGTCCTCTGTAAGCTGATACCGTCTGCATGGCGTCGCGCAGACTTCTGCACGAACCGACCGATCTGCCACGATTCTTCGTCGAAAGACTTTTAAGAAGTTTCTTTTGCTTTTGCACAATAAGAAAAAAAAACTAGAGGAAATTGATTGTGTATTTTTTGTCGATCGCCAGCGTCCGCTAACGTGTAATTATCAGCTCGGGTCGCCTGGCTGCTTTATTGCTGTTCGATTTGTATAGTGCGTGTATGGGCGACAAGTGGACATGCTGAATGACTCTATTATTACCATTATTGTCGTTATTAGGTCTATTGCTGTGCGGTTACCAGTATACTATTTACTTTGATGTTATGCATAGACTGTGTAAAAAGTTCAAAAAAGACTAAGGATGTCTATAGCTGTTAATGGAATTCAGTCTCAGTTACTATAGCTGATGCATGAGATCATACGGTGCCACCCGACACAGGTGAATGCTCCCTAGGGTAGCTCCCGCTAGGCAGGCTGGTACTTGACTTACCTACCCCGGAGGGATGTAAGGTTGAGTTGGCTTGGGCGGTTGGTTATATTAAAGACAGATATGTTTTAGATGTCCACCGACAGTTATCCATTTCATACTAACCGGACTCGGCGTAGAGCAACTTTGTTGATCGAGTCATCAAGACCAACTCTTTAACCAGTGCATCAAACCGCCACTATAAAAATACAAAAGTACAAAGCAGAAATTGAAACTGATAATAAGCTCTTGCCGTTAGCTGAGTTTGGTCGGTGTTCGTTGTATAGATTTCTGCAGTTCTGTATAAAAATGTCCTCATCTCTTGTCTAAAAGCCGTGCTTGGCACGGGGCAGTTCTTTAATTATATGTTGTTGTTACTTTGTAGGTGTCAAACATATAATGGTGTTACCCGGCATGGTGGTAGTACAAGGTGTCGCATAGAATGGAAAATGCATGTTTTCGTGTGGATCGAGCAACTGGAGGGTTTTGGAAACGATTATCCTCTGTCATTGTATTGCATTTGCATGCTTTTATGTTTCTTGTTTTACTACCATTTATGGCAAGTGAAAGATTTTTACAAACCATACAAAAAATCAGATAAGTCCGTCGTCTCAATTATATACTAAACTGAATTTGTCAACAGACGATCGTCGTGCGGTGGAATTGTCGGAAGCAACACGTGAAAAAGTATCTTCATTTCTACGACATCGCGACAACGTCATGATCCAATTTGCTCTACGACAGACGTCAAACAGTGTTGGCACAATTCTCTCATTCGGCAGCGACCGCAGCCAGTAAGCGATTCACTGTTTCGTTATTGTCGTATAATTACTGCTGTCGTTCTATTTTGTGTATCAGAGTACAGTGGAAAAATTAGAACATTTTGAGAAATTTTGCTTTTTAACTACTTACTTCTTACTACCAATTTTTAATTCGATTCAATAACGATAGTGTTTGTTACACGCATTTGACAGAACTATGCTATTCATTTTGAACAATTAATACCGTCTCCAAACTTTGATTGAATATACTTCGGCTGAAGAAGTCAACCAAAAGCTACATTTGTCGCGGGTCGTATATTGACGTTAAAGTTAAATGATCAGTGTGAAGTGAATCGTCCCAAACCACGTTTCTTTAACTTCGGGAACTTGTTTTTTTCGGGAGGAGGAACAAGCGCTTAGTTTTTGAAGCACATTACATCGATTCACGTGTCTTTGCAGGCTCCCTAAAATTTTATGGACTCATCACTAATGACTAAAGTGATGGTTTGCCACGACATTATCTGACACTGACTTGTCAGTGGCTATAAGTACAACGTCGCCATGTCGTGGGGAGTTACACTGGCGTTTATACGTTCAGGATACTGCAAAATAACGCAGTTCAACACCACCTATACGTGTATTGTCTTATCTGCATATTGAATGTCGTAATACAGGTCTAGCATGTTAGCTGTGGGTGTGTGTATATCTGCAGATTGCTGGATGTAGAGGTGAGCGGATGGCGTAATGAGCTGCGGCTGCGAGTGTTGAACGCACGTCGTCGTCGACCACACGTCGAAGTTTTCCGACCGTTCACTGACGACACTCCGCTCCGGCTGGCCGACGGTCGCTGGCACAGTGTCACCATCGCTCTCAGTGCAACGGCTAGCGACGGCGGCGACGACGACAACAGTGGTGGATTCTTCGTCCAAGTACACATTGACTGTCAGCTGGTTGCCGGTCGCCGCGTCAGTGACGTTTTCCTGCCGTGGACTCAGATCTCAAGCGACTTTGACCGCAGCGGTGGTCTGTCGCACTTGTGGGTCGGACAGAGATTCGCCACAGAATCCCTGCTTAAGGCAAGCCGCGATTTTTTCCCGTTCACTCGTTTAACACGCAAATTTACGTCTGAAATTTAAAATATCTACTTTGACGGTACATCATAAAATAAGTCGTGAAGTAGTGGGTTAAACGTAATTTAATTTGAAATTTTCGTAAATTGTTTTCGCAGGAATAAAGTCTTGCTCTCTGTCTCATTTTTAATCTGGTTCTGAAGAATCTGTAGCTAATTATGGTGTGTTCAGCTCGCATCCCGTTTTATTTGTAAACACTCAAGTTATGTAATAACGTGACGGTGACGACCTAAGCGTGCATAAAATTTACCGGCTGAACTGCTAAAACAGTTTCATACGTACTCATGATGTCGAGTTTTCGTCTCGACTTTCGTCGTGAGCTTTGTCTTATCTCCATCATGAAGCATCAGATAAGAAACAGGGATGTGCCGTTAGTCTTTTTTGCACGAGTTTTGCTTTTCGTGAAAGTAAACCGCTAGCAGTCTTCCTGGTTGTGACTGAAATTGTCAATCTGACATTGCACTACATCGTTCAGCAACTGGATTTTTGGAATCCCTGTCAATGGCTGCCGTTGTGCTAATTATGCTTAATAGCTACGAGTGTGTAATGGTTTTTAGCTATAAGGGCCTACGTGCCAGGTCAAGTGCTTATGTTCAGCCGCGACACGTGAGTGTCAACGTCCGGTTCCTGTGCTCTCGACTGTTTAATTTCACCTTACCGTTCAACTCAAGCATCGGTTCTGCTTTCTAACAACGCCACCGCACGTCTTTATGAAAGCAAAACATTTCTCGTTGAGTTTACTGCATCAGTGATTGATAAGTATCTGACTTAACGTGGAGGAGCAAAGAAGAGCTGGCGTCGGGTCAACTTCTGTGCTTTACGAGATTTTTAGTTACCTTTCACAAGCAACGCGCGTTATACAGCCGTCAGTCACAACGCCAACTCAGAAGTCGGACGAATACATGCGAATTCATGCAAAAAAAGTAAAATAGACGGCTACGTAATACCGAAGAAAAAATAGCACATATATTGTTTGGCCCGTCTCTTTAACTGCACTTATCAAGTTCCCTTGGATTACTTTCGACTTTAGTAGTGATTAGAGAGTGCGTTGTGATAAAGTTACAAGTCGTGTATATGTTTTAAGGCGATTCGCGCCCGACTAGAAACTGACTCACGCTGCAAGTTGCATGCCGCTGCCTCCAGAATATTTCGGTGCGCGGAAATCTAACCGTTCCCCGTCCCTGTATTTGCAATCTGATAATAATTGATACAAAAATGCCGGATACAGTTTTGCCCACAAGAGTGACCATAACAGAGACCGATGCCGTGATTGTTGAGTTTAAAACGAAGTGTCACTCGAGTGGACTTAAGATAAAAGTTATGTGACTTGGCAGGGAATTTTAATTGTCGCGGAGTCTAACGTTGCGGGAAGTGGACGATGCGAGATATATATGACAAAAAAGCAAAATACGAACTAGGTCGACAAAAAGACTTTTAAAATGTGGGGAAAACAAAAACGTAATTTTGTATCCTGTGAAACGTCAAACTCTGCTCAGACTTTCACTGAACATGACCTCTGAACTTGGTGACAGGGATTGAGTAAATGATTTCTCGACTAACGTTAAATCGTGTAAGTTACCTCACTCTGAGTGTCACTGGTGAATCTTATACGTGGAGTTTCTGGGAACTAGTAAAAATTTGTAGTTTCGCCAATGTCGATATTACTCAACCCTCACCTTAACCCTAACCCTAGTCCTGAAATTTACACTTTGTACTGAAAACTGCATAGCACATTCGTTACTTATGCTCAGAGGAACGTTTACAGTTTACACCAAATATGTTTTTGCGTTTTTTTTATTTTTTACGTTAGAGCCTGTACGGAACAGGCAGACGGACGGACAGACGAACGAACAGACAAAGCAGCTATTGCAGCCTATAGAACTGCGGAGCAATAATGGTCACAAAATAATGCGTTGGAGCAATTCCGCACACAATTATCAAAACACAAGCTGTGTGGTGTGAGGCTTGGTGAAGGTGGACAGACATAACGGCGTCCGAGACGATGACGCCGCTGCGTGAATGAGTGAAGTCTGGTTAGTCGCAGATGTCGCAGTTGCTTGGGCACTTGCTGCACCATGGAGAGACCGCGTGCTGCATCTGAGACGCCTTGGCACCTGACAGTCGGCAGAATTGGCGCCGATCAGTCGATTGCAATAGCTTAAGTAGGATACTTCAAGGTTAAATTGCGTGTCTGACAGTTTTAAAATAAATGCAACAGTCTGACAAATAACTCTTAGAACTTTCTGAAGAGCAAGGTATTGAGATGTTGGGCTATCTGGCGTTGACATAGCTGTCATGAAGACACAAGCCTGTATGGAGTGCGTTGTTATTGTGTTTAATAATCGTATTACGGTCATTGAATTCAAATAAAATGAAGGCATGGCGCCGACGTTGCAACACTTGAACAACATTATCATTGTGTATCGGAGTGTTAGAACGAAGAGTCCGAATCACGACAGTTGAAAAAATGCAGTTGGAAGTTTTACGGCACATTAACAACGGTATTAGTTTTGATCAAATATTCCAGTTTCGTACGAACTACGAAGCGTTGGCGTAAAAAGTACCAAATCGTACAAGTTGAGACACTGCAGAATGAGAACCATTCAGTATAGCGCAGTCGACGTGTTCAGCTGCGGCGCCTGTTGTTAGGGCGTGTGCGCGGCGTGCCAGCATTCTGACGCCGCAATTCCGCTCGACCACCGACCACCCATGCGCCAGAGACCAACTACACTGTGTCTCAAAAAACAAGCCACTTTTATTTTTCGAATAGCTCTTTGAAACATTGGCAGATTTTGATAATTTTTAACATGTAACATAAAGAAGAAACTTGACATAAACAACTATAATTTTACTCACTCATTTTAATAATACTGTCGCTACACTACCTTGTGAAATGCATAAGTCGTGGTTTGGCCGTTTACAACAATAAATTCATACGGGGTAGCGCATGCGTCGGCTCAGAAAATCACTGAGATCACAAAATCGTTGAAAATCTGTTACTTATTTAACATTAATCGTAGTCATTTCAAGGTCGTACGTCGACGAACTGAAACGACGCGTCAACAGCGAGTGGGCCGCTCTGAGTCAGGCAGTTATTGAACATGCTGGTGGCAAGTGACGTCAACGTCTACCGTTTGTGTTTATGCTGGAGGAAGACATTTTGAGCACATGCTGTAATAAAGCTGATGTGATGTAACACGTATGACGTTTTGAGAGACAGTTATTGCTAGTCGTGTTTGTCGCTATTCAGTTAATCATTTCTGAACCGACGCATGCGCTACTCAATATGAATTCATTGTTGTGAAAGGCCAAACATACGACTTTTGCATTTCACAAGGTAGTGTAGCGACAGTGATAAAGTGATGTGGAGATGGTAAAACTGCAGTCATTGAAGTCTAGTTTCTTTACAATGTTGCGGGCCAAAAATTACTGAAATCGGCCAATGTTTCGCGGAGATATTAAAAACAAGTAAAAGTAGCTTGTTTTTTAAGACACGGCGTAGAGTCACTGCCCTAGCGCACGTTTACGAAATGTCCACGGAAACCTTTGTTCGCATTGTTTTAGTCTGTCAGTGCGGCGCCGAGTGATCGTTAACGCCGCCCACGTGGCACTCCGTCAGCCGCTGCAGCTGAGTGCTTCCTTTGCTCTGGCGCCTGCACTGATGTATTATTGTTAAGCAGACAATGAGAGATAATGACAATGTTTTTTAATTAGTTTTACTGTCTTCGTTTTTACGTATAAGCTGCATGCGCTGCATAGGTCATTCAATCTATGCGTCATATGTCATTAGTCCGATGTTCTTGTGAATGTGTCGATGTATGAAATGATGAAGTTTCTAAATAAATAAATAAATATTAACAATTTGGCGTCTCAGTCTTAGACGTCTGTCTATTATAAAATTGCGGTTTTGCGGAAGCCATCTTGACTACAAGCTAGGCTATTAAGCATAATAAATCCTGTTCGCGTTTGGTTCGTTTGTCAGAAGTTATGCTGCACAAATTCATCCATGAAGTAATTAATTAAAAAGTACATGAATTGTATAATTTCTAACCGACCGTACTTAAATAACGGTTGAGCTATTGGCATGGTTGTCGTCGTCTGTCCGTCCGTCCGTCTGTAATAGATTGCATTGTGGCTAAGCTTTAGGTCGTAGGGAAAGATGGCTGAAATTTTGCATGCCCGAGTTTAACACACATGGCTAATTATTCGTGTAAAAAATTTTCCATACGACCTAAAGCTTAGCCACAATGCAATCTATTACAGACGGACGGACGGACAGACGACGACAACCATGCCAATAGCTCAACCGTTATTTAAGTACGGTCGGTTAGAAATCATACAATTCATGTACTTTTTAATTAATTACTTCATGGATGAATTTGTGCAGCTGTTTAGTGTGCACATCAGTATATATAGGCCTATGTACGTCGTTTGAGTGTTGTTTGTTTGGCTACTTATCTTGTAGAAAAAAAATGCAATAGCGCTAATAGTAAATAGTATTTTGCGTTGCAGGGTGCACTTGCGTATGTGCGGCTGACGTCGTCGACTTCAGCATTACAGACGCAGTGTTCGAATGCAATCGTTGGTAAGCACATCAGTTTTTTCGTAATGCTTCGCCTATAGCCTTGCCTTGGACGCTGTATTAAATTGTTGCCATTAAAGTAAATTTGACGACATTTTCAAACTTCAGCAGTAAAGCCGCCGCGGTCACACGTCAGATGCGACTCGAATAACGTCAGTTGCTTTAGGGTAGATTTTTTGCCGGCGTCTTAGCACTTGTCATTCCCAATCATAGGCTACAAATTTCGCGGATCGCACTGCCATTGCTAGGCTGTTCCAGACCTCATCGTATAGTTGAGGCATTATTCAGTTAAGCCCAAATTCCATTACGCCGGCTTTGTGACAAAGTCCGGGACAAGTTCGCGACGAAGTTATTATCCTTGCAACATCACTGTCGGTCTTCAGGCAGCAGCGTCTCAAGACTTATAGTTCGTCGTTCATATACTTACTTTTTTATCTGAGATTTGTACTGTCGTGGTTTCGTAATTATTCTTCAGGTTCTTTATAATGATGATGATGATAATAATAATAATGAATACGATGTGGTATTTTTGTTATATGCTTGGCAGATTGTCCAACGTGCAGCGAGTTTCAGCACATGAACAAAATGCTGCATGATCTACAGTCTCTGGTCCAGCAACTTAGCACCAAGGTATATAAAGTACCCCCCCCCTAAAAAGACGTCATTTTGCCGTTATTGGCTCGAATAATGTGAAAACGGTTGCAGATGGGTGCATATATGCTGCTTATTATAACAAGCACTGGTGACAGGCTTTTGGA
>Ga0209367_1009112_pt1 | contig 13511 bp, 8 predicted proteins | sample WorMetLIZISLAND2_FD_187412 | JGI IMG/M metagenome (GOLD analysis project Ga0209367, IMG submission 187412) | Marine gutless worms symbiont microbial communities from Max Planck institute for Marine Microbiology, Germany - Olavius geniculatus... ... | reverse complement strand
AAACAAAGGCACACTAATAGCAGATAATAGCTGGTAAGAACAGTTATAGTAACTAACTAAGTCAGCCTTGTCCCACCGGAGTCGGCTAAACTGGAAGTTATTGTTACACTTAGAACTGTTTATGCGGCTGTCAGATTTAAAGTTATAATGCACCAAATTTTCTAGCTACGCCAATGCAAAAAAGTTAAAACTTATACACGAAAAGCTTCAGCTTTTGGAGGACTTTGTCCCTTAGATTCTCCATTGGAGTTTTTTCCCCTCACCCCACTGTGGAACTTTTGTTTTCCAGATTCCGTTACTTCAAGTTTCCTCAATTTAAAATCTTAATAGCCCCTGAGTTCAATCCATTCAAGTATAGCCAAACGCATTTATTTTATTGTAAGTTTTTTTTCTAAAGTTTTATTAGTTTTACATATATTTGTAGGAACTCTGTGGGTTATGCGAATTCTGAACATTTCCATGCAAAAATAATTGTCAAATTGTCTAGCTTTTTATAAAAAGTGTTCAGCTTTCCACCAGGGGCTTTGTCCCTGAACCCCGCTGAGGGACTTCCATCCCCCAAACCAACTATACTCCGTCCGCCAATGCTCAAAGAAAATCGCCGCCCTTGACCTTGAGGTCCGACCTAAAGTCGTATCTATGCGAAACCTGCTGCAACTGATAACATGCTCGAAGTCGACATATAAACCATTAAATGTACCGTTTTGGGACACTTTAACAGTTTTTAGTTTTTTTTTGTTTCTTGGTCGTGGTGTAATATCATGCAGATATCGACGAGTGTGAGACAATGCCTGGTGTCTGTGCTAATGGTCGATGTCGCAACACTCCGGGCAGCTTTCATTGCGTCTGTCAGCCTGGCTTCCACTACAACGAACGACGAATGATCTGCGAAGGTTTCCAATTCATCAATACATTTATCATTTCTAGCACCGTGTCCATGCACTCAGTAGTTGCTAAGTGGTGGGGAGCAAAAGTTCACTGGTATAATAATTGAACAAGAAATATTTTAGATTGTGACCAATCTAATGTACTCCTCGCGCGCATTATTTTTTCCTGTGTTCTTTTAACTGCTTTTTACGCGCGAAAGCAGAATGCTTCGCGCGTCTTTGCCATCGTCTGGGCGTCTGTCCGTCCGTCCGTCCGTCACACTCGTGATCTGTATCAAAACGGTGCAAGCTAGGATCACGAAATTTTCACTGTGAGCTGCCCCAAGTTCTCTAGTTTATCGTGTCATAATTTCGTGCCACTGGGTGCAGGGGTTCCCCTCGAACGAGGGCGTCAAAGAGAGGTACCCCTAAAAAAGACGTCATTTTGCCGTTATTGGCTCGAACAATGTAAAAACGGTTGCAGATAGATACATACATGCTGCTTATCATAACAAGCACTGGTGACAGGCTTTTGGGATTTACCAACATCAATGACCTTGAATGACCTTGAACCCCTCAAAAAGCGGTTTTTAGTGAATTTTTCGCAATTTTTGGATGCAGCACACATTTCAACACTGAATTGCGACGAAATGGCTGAAGATAGACAAGACAACCTGCATATGAAATTTTTAGCACTCAACGTAGATTTTAGCAGTCCAAGTCCCGACCCCCTAGGTTCAAGGAGGCCGGCGCAGGCGGGCGTCAAAGACAGCTACCCTCCTAAAAAGTGGTTATTTTACCGCAATTATCTCGTGTAGCGTAAACATGGTTGCAGATAGGCACAGACATGCTGCTTGTCATAACAAGCACTGGTGACAGCTTTTGAAATTTATCAACATCGATGATCTTGAATGACCTTGAACCTTAAAAATATTGATTTAACGTGATCTTTTGGCGATTTTTGGCTGCAAAAGAGTGAATTACGACGAAATGGATGGAGATAGATTACGATTACCTGCGAACAGGAACTGCTATAGGCTTTCGCGCGTCTCGTGAGCTTTGCTCAAATTACTTGTTAGTTTCCTTCTTATCACACCGCAAATAACGTCATTGGTCACGTGACCATTCGACTCCCGGGGCTCGACTTTCTATGGGTGGTCTATAGTGACCATGCGTTTATCTAGCACCGTTATGGAGATATGGCCGTTTGAAGTTATTCAAGGAAGGCTCTTCCAGGAACAGAGGTCGGTCGTTGGTTGGTCGGTCGGTCGTCGGTCGGTCCTCAATATTACACTGATCTTATATACTTCTCTTCGCTACTTTAGGAACGTAGCGCGCGAGGAGTAAAAAACGGCATTATTCGCACTGTGCAGTGCAACTGTCATGCAATGCTTTATTTTTTTATTTCTAATCCTTAAAATCAGAATTTACGGTCTATACGTTGGCTTCGATGTTGTCAAATCTTGGCCTTCGTCTTCTGAACGCAGTCTTCATTAACAACGCTTTAAGTTATTCTCACCGATTAGCTAATTTGTTGCGTTGATAAATATGTATGTAGGCTAACCGTGCTATTGGCCAGTAAACGTCAGTCTTATAGTTACAAATGAATCAGTAGCATCAGTGCATCAATATGCTGCTGTTTCGTGGTGCTCAGATGTTGACGAGTGTGAATCGAGTGAGAGAATCTGTACGAATGGCGTCTGTGTCAACACTCCGGGGTCTTTTCGCTGCGACTGCCACGCCGGCTACGAGCTGGCACCGACTCAAGACGAATGCCAAGGTAACCATGATGATTTTGCGCCGGATTTTTTACGAAAAGTGCTATAAATGTTTGTAATTAATTATTTGTCTTTATTCTCCAAAAGTCAGTTTTTAAACAACTTTCAGGTTATGTGGCTTAAAAAATACAGAACAACCATTAAGCATTTCTTACGTATCAAACAAAGTTGTTTATATGGAAAAAGTTTGCCTCTTACGCGAGAAACTTTTCATTTTTATCAGAATTGTTTTCACTTTTTGACTTTTCTTATGGCACAGCCTAGCTAGGGTTAACGCGGTGGCGATTTCGTCGTAAAATTTGTGGAGAATTCAAAATGTCGCCTATTAAAATCTGGTTTGCCGTGCAGTTCACGGTGTTGTAGCTGTACTGTAGGCCTAACGTGCAGACTGGTACAGACTGGGCCGATTTTAAGTCAACGAATGAATGAGTGAATGAATAAAAATTATGTGTGCACGGCACCAGATATGGACGAATGCTCGAGTATTCCGGGCATCTGTCGTAACGGCGAATGCGAGAATGTGATTGGCAGCTTCATTTGTCGATGTCCAGCAGGCTTCCGGTTGTCACAATCCGGCCGCGAGTGCAGAGGTGTGTCTTCTACAGAGCTGTCTCTGCATGCGCGCTGTCTATTTATTTAATCATCTGCCATCTATAGTGTTACAACGGTACAACATACAAGACGTATAAAAATTCTTTAAAAACAGGTTTCAGCACCAACGCCTTTTTCCAAGACTCGTCTCGCTTTTCGGCAGCATCCATTATGACAGAAAGAGAAAAGAAAAATAATAATTTAATTAAAAAATATGAGATTTGTTAGATATAACATGATAGTGAGCAAAGTCTTAGCTAACTGTGAAAGGTGATTCATATCACAGTATGCATGTACAAGCTGACATAAAAAAATTTTTTCAAATTTTGTGCAGACACGAGGACGGCGCTGTGCTATGATGAGTTTGTGGGTGGTCAATGTGTGAGACCGCGTCAGATGCCCATCACCAAGACACAGTGCTGCTGCAGTCGTGCCGCAGCCTGGGGCACGGACCCATGTCAACCCTGCCCCCAACCACACCAAGGTCGGACAGACATGCCATCCACCGTGACACTTTCTCAGCACTTTCTACGAAGATCTTGGAAAGATTTCTTATCTTAGGAATTACTTAGAAAAGAATGCACATTTTCGAAACATCTTAGAAGAAATCTCAAGAAGATCTTAGAAAAGTGTCTTTAAAAATACCTAGGAAAGATTATTTTACATGGCAGTACTTTTATTTCACATTCTCTCATTTGATTTCTATTCAATACATGTCTAATTCGTCTTGATTTAAATGCCAGATTACACTGGCAGTTTGCCTGTCAGTTCTTCACCCCAAATCTCTTTCATGTCATAGCGTTCTGGGATCATCATAAGAAAAAGTCTTAGGAAATCTTAGAAAATACTTTTTGGGAATATTATCAGGAAAGTATCAAGAGTGTGGTCTTTGTTGTTTGGCTATTCAATATGTGTGTGTGTGTGTGTGATAAACTATGCACAATTGCTGAAATTGTACGTTCCAAATAAGTAAGATATGTTTCTTCGATTTCTACAGAAAGGCATATCTGTACATTAATGGTCCGGAAATGGTCAACCTGCGGTTAACTATGGCTATTACATAATGTGTGCGTTTGACACTCGTGCTGGTTTTAAATTGCATTTTACTGTTGTTTTTTATCCCCAATAGTATCGAGTCAACATACTGTTTAAGTCGGTTACAGTCTGTCAGCTGATTGATAGATTGACTGTTTGGTCAATGACGTTTGTAGCCAGCTTCGCTATGTTGTGTCCTGACGGCTACGGCTACGTGAAAGGGACTGTGGGCGAGACAATGGAAGGTATAGTTTTGTTCATAATCTTCGACAGTGACGCTTTAGCAGTGAAAAAAACATACTTAAAATTGCGATCAGTAACTAATTTGCAAGTCACGTGCAAAGTCTCAATTATTTCTACAACGCAGCACAGAATTTTCCCGTTATGCTATTTACGTGTGAAGTCGGTATGTTGATGGGGCTGGAAAAGTAATTTGAAATCTATATTTTGAGTTTTAAATTTTGAAATCTCGACAGTTCACAATTTTTTTAATTAATCGATCTGTCGTGCAACTTGCTTTTTGCGTTGCTGTAGCCTAATTGTGCTGTATTTTGTAGCTAATTGCACAAATGCAGCTGGATATACGCATAATTGAACGACAACGATGTCAGGGGCAGAATAGTGTATATATGATGTTTTTCTCGGTAAAGTGTTGTGTTTGGTTTGCTTTAAACACTAAAACTAATAAAAACTTTTAACCTAAAAGTTTTCCTAAAACACTGTTTTAGCCCTGCGAATCAGCCATACGCGGTATATATGCGCATATAGGCTGTAGGCTGTATAGTGTGTGATGTGAATGCAGATATAAACGAGTGCGAAATATATCCTGATATTTGTAAGAATGGACGTTGCGTCAACACCGATGGGTCGTTCCGCTGCGAGTGTCCGCCTGGATTCACTTTGGATCACACTGGAACCGAATGCCGAGGTATAGATTAGATTCCATGTTTGTTGCCATGCTGCTTTTCGTGCTGCTGGTGGCTTTATGCTTCCACCCTGTAGGTCACATTACGCGTTTTGCCTGTCGGTTTTGTTTCGTTTGGAATTTTAACTAACAAATGAAAAATTGGTGCAGAAAAGTCGAAATTGGTGTAAACTCGCAGTAGTAGCCTATTGTTCTGATAGCGATTGTCTGTCGGCGTTGTTGTGGACAGATGTGAATGAATGCGAGGTTGATCCTGGCACGTGCGGTCAAGGACATTGCATCAACGTGCCGGGAAGCTTCGAGTGTCAGTGTGCCACTGGTTTCCGAGTCGGTCATGACGGCAGATGCCAAGGCGAGCCGCCATGCGTGATGTTTTTTTTTTACTTTCTCGCTGCAGTGACGTGGTTGGTTGGTTAGTTAATGTTGCTTAGTTGCTCAGTGGTTAGAACGTCGGATTCGCGATCAAGAGGTTCAACTACCGGCTATAGTTCGCTGCCAAATGACGTACGAATCTAAACAAGTTGTTCACATTCATCTGCCTGTATGTCGTCAAGGAGTATAATTTTGGTACTAGCCATGTGGCGGTGATGCTCTGCAGCTGAGAGAAGGTGAAGGGTGGGCTTGACGGAAAGTTATGACAGCATATCGCCGGGTGTGCTCGTAAATGATTTTATCTTTACATGGTCTAGCAGTGTAAGCTGCCTTTGCGTTATGTTTTATCACTGTTGTTATTCTTTAATTGTTCTTTGTTTTGCGAGCAGTTGTCAGTGTGCTTTGGACCTTACTTTCCAGTTTGTTACACTGTATTTTATTGATGTAGGCCTAAAAGTTTTTTTGTAGCAAATAGGCCTACAAATGGTAGGCTTATGTATAAGCTCTGGTATCTGGCTGATGACAGATACACTGTATAAACAAACGGATTTCAGCGCCGTCCCATGGGTCTTATAGTTCGCTGTCAAAGGACTTTGCATTTAAGTTTGTTACGCTTTGCAACACGATCTCTGTGATAATACTGGAGTATTATTTTATTCAGACGTGGACGAATGCCGCGAAGAGCTTCACAGCTGTGCGTTTCGGTGTCAGAACATTGTCGGTGGATTTCGTTGCACATGTCCACGCGGCTATCAGTTGTCTACCGACAGACAACATTGCGAAGGTATATGTAGGCCTGTCTTCAGGGCGAAAATGAGCAACTTTTGTAAAGATTTCAGTCGAAACTAATTTTTATATTTAAGTAAATAAATGAGTAAATTAATATAGCGCACAATATCGTACAAGCCCGCAAAATATATACGAGGGGCGTGCAAAAAGTTTTGAGCCAAAACATATTAGACTACATTTTTTTCACAGTCTATATATCAGTAAAAAGTGCATCCTTTAGTGACTTCTGTGAGTCTGCTGCAGATATGACGTTGTTGTAATTTATGACGTCACAGGGCATTAAATGAAAACGATTTGGAGCATTAACAAAAACGTTTCGAGTTATTCATCATCGTGCATAGCGGATACCCCAATGATTAGATTTTAAATTTTAAAACAGATAATGGTCACTGGGGGTCTGATCATTACCTTTTTCAGCGTGGTCTTGATGTACGAAAATATACTCATGAACAGCCGGCTGGGTAACAGTAGACGTAGGACTGGACTGCAGTGCCAAATTTGAGAAAAAGTGCACGGGGCTTGTTCCCAGCCCTTGGCCCATCAGAGACCCAATGTAACAGATTGGATATCTTGATTAGTCTTTCGTCAACACAACTGATATAACTTACTGTTAAAGTTTTAGTAAAATTTTTCAGATACCATCAACACAACATTGGCTGAAATGCTGTAATTTGCGGCTACCACAGATTAGGCTATCATATATTCACAAAAAACAAATGAGAAATTCATAAACCTATTCGTCAAGGCTTTCATAAAATTGGATGCCAAAAAGCCCCAGTTTGGTAAATCCAGTTACAGACTGAAAAAGTTTCATGTAACAACCATCCTGATTCAAATGCTGCTTGCGTTAGCGCACCAAATCATTTCAGCTTAATGTTGTATGACGTCATAAATTACAATGACGTCACTTCCACAATCTGCTCACACGAATACGCAAGGTAGGTACCTTTTACTGATAAATAGACCATATAAAAAGTTTTAGTCGAATATAATGAGGCTCAAAACTTTTTGACTGCTTGTCGTATTTGCATGAAGTCTTTTTGACTCAAATGCTCTCATTTGCGACTAACACAAACTTAGGCTGTCACATATATGCAGATAAAAAATTCACAAACGTATTTGTTAAGGCTTTCACAAAATCAAATACCACGAGGCTCCGCTTTTGTAAATCCAACTACAGACTGAAAAATTTTTACGCAACAGCGAGCCTGATTTTCCACTCTTAGTGCTAGCACTTCAAATCGTTTCGGTTTAAAGTTTTATGACGTCAAAAATTACAGTGACGTCACATTTCCAACACACCCAACGAGTACACAAAGAGGTGTGTCTTACTGACATATAGACAATAACAAAAATTTTGGTCTAATATATTGAGGCTGAAAACTTTTGCCCGCCCCTCATATGGGGTGAGAGGTCTTAGTAGGACTTATTGTTCGAAGTTTTTTGGAGGAAAGTTGAATACAATTATTTTCTACAAAATTATATTTACATTGCTAAGGGAGACAGTAAAGATTTTTTGAACTGGCTTCAGCCTACAGCATAGTCGTTCCATGATCATGTGCTTCTAGTCGAGTGAAAGGACTTTCCGGCTAAACTGAAAAAGAGTAACAACGTGTTTTTACCGACCGCTAAGCTGTAAGCTTAAAGGTCGGCCCTTTGTCGCCTGTCTGTCACGGATGTACTGTGGCTAAACAGTGCAAGATAGGGCCTAGGTTGCTATTGATCACTAATAGGAAGTAGCATACGTCCTTTCAGATGACATAAAAATCATCGACCTTCAAGGTTAGTGACAATCAGTACGGTCGGCCCCACCCTAGCGACTGCTGGGTTTTTTGTAAATCAGGCCTTAAGATATGGCTTCACTCGTGCCTACTTGTTGCACGCGCCTCTGAGAACAAATTTACAAATTATCTGATAGATTGTTGTTAATTTGTCAGCGTTTAATATTGATGTTGCTCCGACAAGCAACTAGTCATAGGCCTATATACTGTAGAGTCTGTGCACACGATATGACATTGTATGGTGTTAGACGTGGACGAATGTCTGACTTCAGCCAACAAATGTCGTCACTTGTGTAAGAATCTCGTCGGTTCGTTCATGTGCGTCTGTCCTGACGGTTACCAGCAAATCGGCACTGCTGACGAATGTCGAGGTACTAGTTTTTGCTTATTTGCTGTAATAAGTACAAGCCTAATGCTCCCTCAGTGCTTTTTAGTGAGCTGCTCAAGCGCTTTCTACATGTGTTATCACATATCATACCGCCGTCAAATGAAGTAGGCAATATCGTTATCTGACTCTGTTTGATACAGAAAGTTACAAACGGATTTTTGGTGACATTTTGAGCAACCTGCTGAGGGCCGAAAATATTGAAGGGATTCGTTGGGAGTAAAAATCCGATGATGCCTGACCATTTTATCTATTTTCCACTATCGTACTTCGTAATGCATTTAGTGGAACAACAGTAGGCCTGCTTTGGTATTATGTAGGCCTACTTGCTGATAGCCTGATGGTCCTAATGTTAAGGGTCTTCGTGATAAGCTTGAATTCGCAACCGGGTTACAGTTTAACACTGTGAATGGAAGGCTGAGTCGACTTGGTGTTGGTTATATACCGACATGTTTTACATATCTGCAGTCAGTTACCCATCAAAGTAACCACTTGACCGGAAGTCGAACCTGCGACCTCCCGGATTGTAAGTGCGACATTCTGCCGTTATGCCACAAGCCGCTTGTATGAATCGTGTAGGCCTATGGCTGTACAGATATCGACGAGTGCAGTACAGTACGAGGCATCTGTGCTAACGGTCACTGCATCAACAACCCAGGCTCGTACGTCTGCGAGTGTGTTGCCGGTTTTAGACCGTCTCTTGACCGTACGCGATGCATTGGTCAGTTCCACCATCACTGCGGCTCTTTAAATCTGTTTGCAACATTTATCGTTTTTATTTCAACAGCTGAAGGTGTCTAGAGCTCTTCGTTGTAATATATCTGAACGAAGGTGCTATTTAGGGATCTACGGACCGCCCAAGGATTTATGATTTTAACTTTTTTCCATGTCGTCCTAAATCGTAGCATGTCTTTGAAACAGTGTTACGTGCTGCAAGAACAATACGTTACGTGGACTGAGACCCCCAGTGATTACTGAGACCGCTTGATGATTTACTGAAATATCGCCACTGCGTCTGGAGGCCGAATGCCCCTCCCCCAAGGGCGTCCATTCCCCCTTAGCACCAGGAGGCAACGTTCCCCCCAACTCGGATGTCCTCCCTCACCTCCCACCTTCCCTTTCTTCTACTTACCATCCTCTCCAATTTTCCGTTCCCTTCCCTGTCCTCTCTCTGCCCTTCCTTTCTTTCTGTCCTTTCCCTTCTCTTGCCCCTTTCCACTATCCGTCGATCCCTTGAATCCTAGGAGGTCTGGGAGAGCGCTGTAAGCTTCTCAGCAGGGTCTGAGGCGGAGCCCCAGTCAAAATCGAATTAGGTAGATTTTAGCCTTTAAAATATGACATCTGGTGGCAACAAATTTAGTCATTTTCCGTATAATTAACTGACCAAATTTAGTGTAGTCTAAACAGTAGCCTATAGGCAAACAAACGGCGTGGCACCACAACTTTAAAAGCAGGCAAGACCGTAGCCAGAAAATTTGTTCGGAGTGATTTGACTTTGCCCTGGCTTTGCCCTCTCCGCTACCTTTCCATTTTTCCTTTCTCTGCTTTTTTTCTTTTCTTCCCTTTTCGCCGTTTATTCCATTTTCTTCCCTTAGAAGTATAGGACCGCTCAAATCCAGCTAAGAAACTGGGGAGCACTGTGAGCTCCCCCAGTTTGGTATGGGGCGGAGCCCTAGTAGAGATCAAATTTAGTGCATTTTAGCCTTAAAATATGAGATCTGGTAGCAAAAATTTTAATTATTTTCCTCAGAATTAACTGACCAAATTTTGCGCATGCAGTTTAAATAATAATAAAGGCAGACAAGGGCGGCGGAACAAATTTAAAAGTGGGGGTACAAATAATATGTGAGCAAATCGAGTAAATTTTTTTCTATAGAACTGTTGTACGCAGAATTGTCACATTAAGTTTGAAAATTCCGTGGGGAAGAAAGAGTTTAAATTCGCTAACCCTCCTTCAATATGACCCTGAAAGTAGGGGCTATAAGAAATCTGCGAACGAAGCGAGCAGAAAAAAATGGAGCTGTTGTATGCAGAATTATCGCATTCTGTGCCATGCATTTCTATAAACAATTTGCCACCGAAAAAAATATTACCCCAGTTTTCAGTTTTTTACTTCCCCAACTTTTTCCAGGAGGCATTTGCCTCCACCTGTCAATGGAGTGGACGCCTCTGCCCCCCACATTAACCCTAGCCAGGCACGTCGGTACTCAATTTACCTGCCCCGGAGGGACGGAAGGCCGAGTTGACCTTTCGTGCACTGTATCTCAATTTTGTGTATTTCATCCTGGTCTTGCGATTGTCGAATCTTATCCACAACCAGGTTACATATAGCTGTTTCCCGCTCCTGCTATTCGTTATAGTTTAACCTACATAATGGCACATTGTGGCACATTATTCTATATCAGTAATAATCGTAATAACAAATATAATGGTCTTGTTTAGTGCTACTGATGGTGTAGGTGTATGTGTCACGGTGACACGTAGCCTAATGTGTGTGGTCCATCTGCAGACGAGCGTGAGGGTTACTGCTACCTGCAGCTGACTGGCGGTCGCTGTCTGTCACACGCACCTCGTCTGCCACTGACTACTACCAAGGCTCAGTGCTGCTGCAGCAATGGCGCCGCCTGGGGAACCGCTTGCGAGAAATGTCCACAGCTAGGCACCGGTAAACCGCAGTTAGCCTCATTTCTTGCCGACCACACCAGCAATTCAGTGCAGTGATCGAATGGGATATTAAAAGGGGCATTTCATTTTTGGTGGAGCCGAACTCCCTGGTCGTCCTATAATATAGGCCTGCGCCCCCAACGCGACAAACCGACATGTTAGGTCCTACTAATGTGGCAGTGGAGTGGCGTATTTATAGGGGGGCATGGTGCGATGGCCCCCCTTTGGCCCAACCATGAAATTTTTTTACAGGCGACTTCTTGTGATAAGGTGCGTTTTTTTGCCGTTTTCCAGCAAGAATTGCAAAATTCAACAATGTTTGATGGTTTTTTCATACCGATACAATATGCAATTAAAATCGCCATGTGAGATTGCATCTGATATGACGCTGTAATTTTCTGCGTTTTCAAATTTAAGAAAAAATGGGCAAATTTGCGTTCGCGCTATCCCCTGTAATTCTAATATGAAAGTTAAAATACAATTGTTTTGTATCGGTCTGTGTGTCTGTATGTGCAGCGGAACACAAGGAGCTGTGTCCAATGGGACCAGGATACGGCCCCGACGGCATGGGTAAGAAATCTTGCTATCAGAGTTCTAATACATTCTGCGGCCTATTGATAAGTCTGTTGATCAGATTAGGCCTAGTGTCCAAACAGTTAAAACTTTAAAAAAATTGCGGCGCTGATCGCAACAGCCAGCAGTCTTATCACGGAATTGGCAACATGATGAAAACGAATAATTATGCATTTTTATAGAAATTATAAAGCATTTCACATAACAGCTGTAGCATGTAGGTTATTTTAACTTTTACTTGTGGTCGCGATGTACACCGTTTAAATCAAATCTGGCGTTGTCCAGATCTGCTATCTGCCTCGTTGTCAAGTAGCACATTTTTGATATCTCGCGATGTCGGGTATCGCATTTTTGGTCGCTTTGTTCTACGTACACTGCAGCGCACTTCCGTGAAGATGATGACATATAGGGTTAAAATAGTGTTAGGGTTAGTGATAGGCTTAAGAATATGAATAAATTGCATCTTTGGCTACGGCGGACCCAAAATACGTTATTCTTACAGCTGCAGTGCATGGTACTGTAACGTTTAGGCTATTGCAGTATAGGCCTAGTGGCTATCAGACTAGAAACATGTACCTTGTGAACAAGATGGAGTCGTACCGGTGACTCTCTGAACCTAGAGTGTTGATGATGATGACGATGATGGTAATGGTAATGGTGGTGATTTGACTGAGCTGTAACACATACTGCTGGTACGTAGTTTGATTGTGTATCTATAACTTTTTGGCTGTGGAGAGTACGTGCAGCAGAACTGTTTATCTCTATGCATCAGAGATGTCTTCGACGGAAAGCGGTACGAATGTCGCTTGATGCCAGACGCCTGTCCAGTTACATCAGTACGATGTAAGTAAGTAAGTAAGTAAATTTAATTTATAAAACGCACAATCTCAGCGAGAAACTCACTGAATCTGAGGCGCTGTCATACTGGTCAATGGTCGATGTGGTCATACTGGTGATTCTGCAGCCTACGTGAACCGACAGTGTTAATGATGATGATAACAGTAGCGGTGGTTTAACTACCGTAACTCACTGCTGCTGCATGGTGTAGATTTGGACGAGTGTCGCGTGATGCCTGACGCCTGTCCTCACGGCCGCTGCGTCAACACGATGGGTTCCTACAGATGTCTCTGTGAGCCGGGTTACCAGGTGGACTCGGCGGGCACTGGCTGTACTGACGTCAATGAGTGCCGTGGCACCACGGGTGTGGCAGGACCGTGCTCTCACGTCTGTCGTAACACGCCCGGTAGCTACGTCTGTTCTTGTCCGGCCGGGTATCGACTCAGCTCAGACCGTAGAACGTGCAGGGACGTGGATGAATGTGCCACGGACAGACACGGGTGTGCTCAGGACTGCGTCAATCTTCCTGGCAGCTTCCAGTGTCGGTGCCATGACGGGTACCGCGCCGTCGACTCCACGTGCGTCGGTAAGAGGCGGCGTTCAGTTCACGCATGCGATGGAACAACGACAGAACGAAAATTAAGCAATTTGTTTTAGTTTTGCCTTCGTTCTATTTTTCCCTGGTTTTGTGGTAGATTTAGGCGCCGGCTACTTAAACGTCTTTCTTTACTTGCAAGTATGGTGTCCGAAACAGGGAGATCTGTGTAAAGTGTCTCGTTTGTGAACTTAGTTTTTAAATTCCTTTTATAACTCATGCTAAAGGTAAAACTTTAACTAGAAATTTGGGGCAAAGCCCAACGTGAGTCCGCCCGGCGCCCTAAGTCCGATTGGGGGAAATTAGGGGAGGGGGTAAAG
>Ga0209367_1009111_pt1 | contig 13511 bp, 7 predicted proteins | sample WorMetLIZISLAND2_FD_187412 | JGI IMG/M metagenome (GOLD analysis project Ga0209367, IMG submission 187412) | Marine gutless worms symbiont microbial communities from Max Planck institute for Marine Microbiology, Germany - Olavius geniculatus... ... | reverse complement strand
AAATCCAGACGGTCAGGGGAAGTCAGGGAATTCAAAAGTACCATGGTGCAAAAGTTAACAAAGATGCAGAAAAAAACAGAACTGTTGCACGCACACTGCATACAGCAGTTTAAAATTTTTTCTGCTCGCTTTGCTCGCAGATTATTTATACTTTTACTTTTTCATTTGTTCTGCCGCCCTTGTTTCTAGTGTTATCGCAAGTGATTGAAAGCCAACATTGGTATTTCGCATGAACAAATTAGTCAGGGAAAACGATTCATTTTGTTCTGGAAAGTCAGGGAAAATGTATTCTGCAGAGTAGTAGGAACCATGCATTTAATACGCGAAAATGTACAATTTTAGCTATTTTGGTAATCCCGGGATTGAGACGTTGCCAATCCGGGGATTCGGGATCCCGGGATTGCAATCTCTAGTTGTTATGGTGAATAAAGATTTATACTATTATTATTATTATTATTATTTAGAATTCATGTGTCAAGAATGTGCATAGCTAGCCTACCAGTATAACTTAAGCATAGCGCTTTGCCCAATTCACACTTGCAACATCGACGCATCCGCAACTTGTATGTCAGTTGAGTCACTGGCGTCGGAGTCACAGGTGTGATTATTGGGTATAGCTCAAAGAGTGAATAGCTGAAATAAATAAATAAATAGCAGTCTTTTAACTGAGTTCTTGAAATGCCTGCAGCATGAGCATAGCACTGACATTTAATTATTGAACTGCGTCTAGTGAATTGGCGGCCATTCATCCTAATTATAAAAGCAGACTAAGATTCAAGTGAAATGTAAAAAATATCCTAGGGTGATGGCACATACATCAAAGTTGGATAACTGAACGAAACTTTGTAGTATAGGCACCTATGGCGTAGATTTGAACGCAAAGTAGCCTATGCATGTATAATATTGCTGTAAAATTTTCACTTTTTGAGAAATAAATTTCAGAACACGCTAGGGAGCTAAAAGATTTTTTTAATCGCACAGTCTTCCTCTCATTAACTTCGGTAGGTCCCCCCCTATATAGGCCGGTTACGCATCCCTGCATCAGTGACGTAATAATCGATAAGGCCGGGCAAAACAGCCCGCAGGAAACTGCAAGCTACTGGATGGATTCAACACTAAACAGCAACGTGAAAAAGCTACATGTATAGCCAGCCTAATGAACCCTTTTTTCAACAGAAGTCGGAGATTGAAAAGACCTACAGTAATAAAGATCTGAAGCATCGGACGTCTTGGCGACTACTTTTTCATTTTTTCCCGATCTGCTGGCGACGTTGCCAGTCGTGAGCGTACAAGAGAAGCAGCACAAGCGGAGACATTGCAGAGTTTTTGAGACTCGAACACGAACAGACCGCACCAAGAACCATCTCTTCGATACACCACCCGACTCGTGGTTCGTCGTCGTCGTGGCATCCGGTGCCTCCCCCGTCAGCGTACGGCACTGATAGCAGACGTGTCTGTCGAGCACTGTGGACGGAATGCCGAAGCTGCAACGCGTGCGGCGAGGACGCGGCAGTGATGAACAGCTCGAGTGGAGTTTCGAGCCGAGTTTCTGCCGGCCGGCAGCAATGGTCGACAACGACGCACCGCCCGAAGCCACCGACGTCCACCTGAAGTCCCTGCAGTCCAGCTGGTATGACGACATGATCAGTGCGCCGGCGTACGACAGAGCGCCGCCAATGCTTGCCGACGCTGACCGCACTCACAACCATCTCTTCGGCGCCGACGATCCACCACCCGCAGTGTTTCGTGGACGACGTCGTCCTGGCGCCGGCGACAGTTTCGATGTGCCGTTCTGGTCTCCGGACTGTCAGCGACCACCCAGCGAGGACGACTTCACGCGCACGCACAGGAACATCCACGGCGACGACGTACCCAATCTGCCAACACTCAAACCGCCAGCACCTCCAGACTTCAACGCGCCGCGGACCACGATTATCGGACCTCACCTCCTGCCGCCAGTCTGCTGTCAGGATCACCCTGCGGGTACTTCGACGTCGCCAGTGATCAACGAGCGGTTCGAGCGCAGCCGGTACAACGTCATCGGCCCGCAGTCGCCGGAGCCGCTGCGTCGTCCGCATCGGCCGAACGACTTCACCAACTCAAAGCTCAACGTGTTCGGACCGCCCACGCCCGTGCCGCTGCGATTCCCGCAACGAATTTCCGACTTCGACGTCACCAGGCGCAATCTGTTCGGCTCGCCCGTCCCGTACAGAGCTCGGCGGCCGTCGCTACGCCCGTACGATAACAGCTTCGACCACTTGTTCGGCAAGACTGCAGTGGTGCATATGCCGCTGTACATACCACCGGCACCGCCCGCACTGCGACAGAACATCAACGTATTGTCACCGACGGCCGTACTGCGATCTCGTACACCACCGCGATTCCAGCCGCGACCTGAAGCCTCCTTCGACAACACCTACGATCATCTGTTCGGCAAGATAACACCTTCAGCCATCCCTAAATATCACTACAGGCAAGGTCTTCTTGTGCTGAGTGTATAATTATTTCTACTGTGATTAGAGGTAATTTTTTTACGTCTGTCTGTTACGTTTGCGAGATGCCGTAACTCAAGCAGGAAGCGAACGTTAGAAGAGGCCAACTCATTCTACTCCATCATTTACCACTTCCCCTGTTTGTCTTTTCTTTTTTTTCTTTTAGCAGTGGCGTTCGCGTGGGCCGCGTATATAGGCAGGATTTCTGGTTGTAAGTCGTAAAATTTAATGAATCGAGCGGAAGCTTACTGAGCGGCAAGCGAGAAATGTTCTGCTGAGTTTTGTTCTTCTTTCAACGTTTTGTTCCCTCCCCCTTAATGAGATCTTCAGTTGAGGCATGCACGGCCACTTGACTACATTAGCGTTAATAATGGCGACGACGAGACTACACTCATCTATCGAGTTGCGTCGTAGGTGTGAACTAGCCATAACTAATAATGGCATAGGCCTACTGCCGTCTGTGCTAGCAGATTGAGGGGGCTGGTCACCTAATAGAGTCCAAAGGCACCTATTTTGGCGTAAAAATCCACGTAAAGCACACAACTTGAGTAACTAGGTAACTAGGCCTACTTAACTAAAAATTATCGCAACTAGTTGATGTGATATTTGGTAGTTTGAAATTATAATTCAAGCACGCCTTTTTCATTTAATAGCGACCGTAGTAAATTCTGAGTAGGCCTATAAAATCCACGAATAACGGCGGTTCTGTACAGAAGATTTGGTTCACTACGCGAGATCTTTTTACGCGCAAAAGCAGCTATGCTTTCAGGGCGTCTTAGCCATCGCAATTCTGTCTGTCCGTCCGTCTGTCCGTCACACGGTGTTTCAGTCAAAAACGGTGCAAGCTAGGATCAGTGGATCACCAAATCTTCACCGTCGGCTGCCTGGAAGACTATAGTTTCAGGAACCGTAAAGCTTTTCCATAAATCCGAAGGGGGTCACCCCGAACGAGGGCCCTAAATGAGAGGGGGGTGGTCAAAATTTGCGATTTTCGGCCAATAACTCGCTGTATCTCAGTAACGGTGCGAGATAAGGCCTAGGTTACTATTAATCACTAATAGCAAATCGTATACTGGCTTTCGATTGGCGCCGAATTCAGTGACCTTGGATGACCTTGAAGGCCAAAATAGAGGGTTTTTATGGATTTTTCGGCCATTTTCGTCTGTGAGAGTCTTTATCATTCACAAGGTGGCGCCACGCCGCTGACGCCACACGCGCCTATGGCCGCTGTGTAATTATGGTCCCGATGGGCAGAGTCCAAATGATATGCGATTTTCGAAACTTTAACTACTGAACTGGAAATGCTATAGGCTTTCGCGCGTCTCGTGAGCTTTGCTCAAATTTCGTGTTTTATCTGCCACGATAGATGAAGGGCTGAGTCGAACCTGACGGGATTTGAACCAATGTTTGAATTGTGAAAAATCAGCTGGGGGGTTGAACTTTTCAACAGTCGGACAAAATTGTGATGTAAATCGTATGTATACAGTACGTAGCTGACCCCCTTGTACATAATTTGACAGTGTGTTAGGGGGGTTGAGAAGACAGTTGGGGGTTCAACCCCCACCCCCACCCCGGCAATTCAAACACTGATTTGAACCCGGGACTTTTCGATCCACGGCTCAGTGCTTTACCGAGTCTTTTACCGACTGAGCTATCCCGTCAATGAGCTATTTCCTCTCTACTGATAGGCAATATATACTGTACATAAATAACACTTGAATAGAACAGAGAATAGAAAAAAAGTACAAAATAAACGCTATCTGTCGTAAGTTGCGTAATAGCCAAAGCTTCCCCTGCAGGTGGCATATTTAACGTCAAACTTGTTTACACAATGGTGGCTTTTGTCAGATGAACTGGTCCAGTGACGAGTGGACATTAGAGGCAAAAGTTGAAGGTCAAAGTTTCTCTGGACCGAACATACTGAAGGCATCCCCAGGTCAAGTCACTAACTATCCACTCAAGTTTCTGCCGCTTTCTGAAGGTGCTATCAAGGTAATGTTCTGATTTCATGCTCTGCACGTTGTTTACTTTAAACTTTTTAAAACTGTATTTTATTATTACCTCCGCCAAGGAGGTTATGTTTTTTTCAGACTTTGTTTGTTTGTTTGTTTGTTTGTTTGTCTCTGTATTAGCAAGATTACTCAAAAAGTTATGGACGGATCTTTTTGAAATTTTCAGAGACTGTCGGGAGTGGCAAAGACTACCAGTGATTTAATTTTGGGGGTGATCCGGAAGGAATCCTGGATTCTGGATCACTTTGAAATTTTCGTTGCCATTACTTTCAGTGGGGCATAAGGGAAACCGCTGCTAAACCGAATATGGTGCTGCCACCTGGCGAACAACATGGCCTTGTCGGAAGTGTGCGGGCTCTGACTGCTTTCTAGTTATCACCATTTTTTTCTTATTTCTATGTCACAAGTAAGCCTATTGTATTTTTTGTAGTGATATTTCTTTAACGTTTTAGATGTTGAGTGAAGTATGCAGATAACAGCGGCTGATTGGCCAGAGGTTTTATGCCTCCACCATCGTTAGGTCAACTCAGCCTGGCCATCCCTACGTGGGCAGGGGCAATGAGTGCCAGCGAAAGCTGGGTTGAAAAACGGCCCACCACGAAATGCACCAGCTACCGTGTCCATGGTCTCAAAGACTCAAAGTCTAAACTGGTGTCTGGCTGTAGGCTAAGGAAACTGCAGATAACGCTGTGCGATCGCATATGTCAGGTGACGCTCCGTAGCTTTGCGATGGCTGTGCATGTGTGGTAACTGCAGGGTGGTCTGGTGCTGACCAACCAAGTGGATGGGCTGGAGCATAATTTCACTCTGCGTGGCAGAGGAGATAAACCGTTGCCAATCAGCACCATCAAACTCAACATGAAGGTTCGACAACAGTAAGTAATCATTCATATTTAGTGGCGTCGTAACACTGGGAGGGGAAGAGAAAGTTGGGATTATCCCCCTAAATTTTGGGCTGTCGGAATATTTTCTAATCGGATAATTTTTGGTCCATAAATGCAAAATTCGAAGCCGAAAACTTCTATGTTCAGTGAAATTTTGGGGCAAAATCGAAATTTCCAGCACCTACCGGTAATTTCCTTCGTCGGAAAATTGCAACTTTCTCCCTCGCCTACTAGTGGCGTAACTATTGAACCCGCAGACCCCGCAGTGCGGAGGGAGGGGCACGGATGTAGGGGGCCCAAAATTATGGTGTTTATTTATTTTCGCACAGCAAAACACAACATTGATGTCACCAGGCGTAGTTTCAGGGGCACCGAAATGCTCTAAGTCTGTACCGGCTGGCTTACTTAGCCTATAGGGTCTTTGCTTTGGTTTAAGCTGATATAAATTTTTCATATTACAGCTTTTACTTGCTTTTCCGCTAGATATCGCTACATCGAACACATATGTCGTAGATGTGAGAAAATTACAACAAAAGAGAAAATTATACGGTGCAAAGACGGTGAATAAGAATTTCTATAGGCGTAATGCATTAGACAGCGTCAAAGAAATCCGAAGGTTTTGTAAATATCATTTAAAACTATCGGTTGTGTGACCCTTTGCTGTGTTGTGTTCTTTTCTGTTGTTTAATGATTTTTTGAGTGAATTTAAACCGAAATGTCTGTGTGGGTATACAACTAATATCATTAATAGACTGTGTGTCTGCGTGTATATATTTGTAGCGTGCAGCAGGTTTTGCGTGTTCCAAACTTTACTAAACAGAAGCTAAAACTCGTGGTAAGCCTCCAGTCACCAGCATTATTTTGTTCTATTTAGCACCATTAGTATTTGATTTTAATTAATGTAGATATGGCCCATCTGCTTTTTCTCGTATCGTGAAAACGATAGGACCATAGGGAAAAGAGATAATATGAGAGTAAAAAAGGGATTAGAGAGAAGGGTAGAATTTGCCCCCACCTTATTCTGGTAAAGTCAGCACTGGAATACACCGCTAAATGCTGATGATTTGCGTGATATTTTTGTCTTGTTACTTACTTCCTCAGTTTTCTGTAGCCAGTAATTATTATCCGACCATTTTAGTAGGTCGCATTACAGATCTTGATCGTTTGTCTGTCTGTCCGTCTGTTCCGTACATGCTTTTAACTTGATAATGAAAATGCGTAGAAAAAACCAAAATTGGTGTAAACGTTTCCCAGTAACTGGTGTGTCTCTTTTCAGTTCAAAAGGTGAAAGGATTAGGATTGACAGCGCTAGGCGGACGACCGCATATTATGTCAGTCTTGCTGTCTTTTTAGTTCTATCCTATCACTCAACATATGTTGCTGCATAAATTTGCATAATTTGTTGGCATATAGGCGGAGTCAGATATGAATATACTGAGTGGGGCAGAGTCAGTGGTGGTTCTGAGTGATGCTGTTGGCTACTATGACCTGTCAATCAGACCGTTGAGGCGTGGCCATTACCGTGGCATCATCGCATTCGTCGGCCAACAACCAGAAAAGTATGTTGCATATTATATGTAAAAAACGTCAAAAAAAGTAAAACTTAAATTTAGTTAGCGCATAACGTTAAAAATAATTTTTAATGCTTTGTTTTATCGTTCTATTTTTTGTGATGACTGAAACTTGTTAGAGCAGTGGGCCCTCTGCTCACCAATGACTGATCAATAATTAGATTTTTTCGTCAGTCCATGGACCCAAGGCATGAAAAATTTCTGTGCGTTTAGTTGCCGCCCATCTCCAGTCCCCCCCCAAAACCTCCGAAAAGCTCTCAAAATTCGGACCCTGAAAAATACTGGTGCGGTTTTTTGTTCACTTTCAAAGTTTCAGCGAAACAGAACTGTTTGCGTCTGGGGCATAGTCTGTTACGCTGCTGCAGTATTCCTATGGAATGTCATAAAAAAAATTTAAAAACCCAGCTGCTGCTAGGATGGCCGACCGTACTGCCTGGCAATGTGTGAGGCACCATCGCTGTTTGGAGGGAAGAGGAAGGTCGGCTGTAGAGTGATCTAGAGGGCATTGGTAGTTGTCTGTAGCCTGTTAACAGTAACCATTCCGCTGGTATAGTTTGGCTGTAATGCACCTTGCAAATTTTCGGGTTGGAGGTAAGCACCTCTGTTTTGGGAGAACAGGTGTTCGTAGTGGTTGGCGATGGTACTCCTGGATAGAGCATTGATAGGCTGTCAGTAGTAACATGCCGCTAACTGAAGCGGTTTGGCTGCAGTTTGCTGAGCAAGTATTTGGGGTTGCAGTCAGAACCCCCATTTGGGAGAATGGGGGTCATATGGGATCCGAATCAGTACCACACACTAGAGGTCTGGCAACTGCAGTTTTCCAGCAGTACACACCGTTTAGCCACAATGCATGTAGAAAGACGACAGATGACAGACAACGGACATAAGCCTCTGACACAGGCTCGACCGTTGATACGGTCGGCCAAAACTGAAAATTATTCCACCCTTTGATTCTACTCTTATGCCAGTCTGCAATTTGAAGCACAGGAAAAACACACGAAGAGGAATTTATAAATTTAATTTACAAAAATAACTTAATGTGAATGCGGTATGCAGAGAGGTGGACAGTGATGGAGATGAAGTTGATGATGACTATAATTATAATGATGCTGTTGCTGATGGGTCGATCAACTACTACGTCTGGTATGCCGTCGACATCAACGTATTACCAGCCGAACCACAGGACACCCTTACTGTCTCATGCCCATGCCTGGTCAGTTGTAATGGTAACAGCAGCAGCAGCAGCCGCAGCAGCCGCAGCAGCAGTAGTAGCAGTAGCAGCAGTCGCAGCAGTTGCAGTAGTCGCAGCAGTCGTAGTCGTAGTAGTAGTCGTAGTCGTAGCAGTAGTAGTAGCAGCAGTAGTAGTAGTAGTAGTTCTTCCTGTTGTTGCGGCATAATCTGGTAGTTAACAAGCTGTGTTTGGCTCGGTAGTCTTAACGGTAACGTGTCAGCCTTGTAATCCTGAGGTAACTCAGAGGCGCAGGTTCGACTCCGCACCAGAACGCTGCCAGGTAACGACCTTAGGCAAGTTGTTCACACACGTGTGCCTCTGTTCACCAAGCACTATAATTTGGTATCGGCTTCACCGCTGGAACATAAACAGGCACATCGCGCGATACACTGGCCCCGTATCCATGGTCTCGCAGTGTAAAAACTGGTGTTTGGCTGAGGGCCTTAGGAAACGGAGATCAGCGTCGCCCTATGGGCCATAAGGCTCAGGAAGGACTTTACTTTTTTACGTTTTACTTTTGATTCCATCAACGTAGTTGCACTAAGCTGGGCTCAGTGAATACTTGGATGGGTGACTGTATGCGAATCAGTTAATCATCTTGGTATATAACCAACCATCAAGGTCATCTCAGCCTTCCGTCTCTCCGGGGTGTGTAAATCGAGTACCAGTTTGTCTGGCTAAGGCTAAGGTGGGGCATGTTTACCTGTGTCGTGCGACAGGTAATTTCATGTACGTAATCTCATATGGCAGGTGACGCTTCGTAGCTCTGAAATGCTTGGTTTTCGTGAAGAGCTATACTAAGCTTTTGTAGTAGTAGAATAGCAGTAGTAGTAATTGTAGCAGTCGTAGCAGTAGTAAGAGTTGTTGTCGTTGTTGTTGCAGCAACACGTGGTGGTTGAAGTTGGAGTGAAAAACCCAACGGACACTCAGTTGACCTTGGAGGTCACTCTTGAAGGTCACAGTCTCACCGGTGAATCGACATTCGTGCTTGAACCACAAGCTCGTGGTGTTTACCAGGCTAGCTTTGCACCGACTGCAGTGGGACAATATGATGGAGGGTGAGTAGTAGTAATTGTAGGTGGCTTGGTAGTTCAACATTAAGGTGTTGGACTTACAATCAAGAGGTCGTAGATTCGACTTCCGTTCGGGTCACTAAGGGTTACTACTTAGATGGGTGGCTGTATGCAGACAGGTAAACCATCTTGGTATATAACCACACCAAGGTCAACTCAGCCGTTCATCCCTCCGTGGTAGGTAAATCGAGCACTGGCCTGTCTGGTTGGGGTTAAGGCAGGGCACGTTTACCTATGTCAGGTGGCAGGTAACACTGTGTGATCGCATATGGCAGGTGACGCTCTGTGGCTTTGAGATAGGTTTTCTATAAAAAGCTATACACCATCTTTTAGTTGAAGTTGTACTACTAGTAGTAGTGGTGCTTAGTTAAGAAAACGTAAAGGTCGTCAATTTGTATAGCGCATTGTCGCAAACACGCCTCTAATGCACTTTTGTCACTAACCAGAGCCGCCTGCCCCGCGGCCATCGTGTGCAGCTTGCAGACACAGGCTGGCGCGGCGGCCGGCTAGGCAACCCCAGTCACCTGTACCAAGGTTCCCACCTTCCGTAACCCATGTAAATGAGTTACTACTCATTTTATCGTCTCACGGAGGGTAGAAGGCTGAGTCGACCTAGCTGGCAGGCTTCACACTGAGATGGTTTACCTGCCCGCAGGCAGTCACCCATCGCAGTACTAACCAGGCCCGGCGTAGAGTAACTTCGTTTCAGCCGAAACGCGTTACCATCTACGCCACTCCACCAGCTAGTTGTTGTTGTTGCAGTTGCTGTTGTGGTATGTTGTAGTATCACAATGTATGCTGATCTGGTGGGTGAGTTCTGGTACAAGCTGTGTATGACTGCTGACCCTCCAGCCATCACCGTTCTACCACAGGTGCACTGTGAACTAGGTATCATCGTCATGTTATCATCGTTATCATTATTTTATTATGGTTTATGGTAGGTCGACAGTATTGTTTTCAGCATTGTCGCTAAGTTTGTTTTGTTTGTCTGTCTGTTTTTTTTCTTGTTACAACGACAACTCATAAACTGCTGCACTTGCTGGTAGCTGAGTAAAATTCTGCACAAACATGTATCTCAACAACTTCAAGAACTGCATTAAATTTTGAGGTCATAGATCAAAGCACAAGGTCACAAAACCAAATTTTCTGATACTTTGCCATTGCAAGATAAGATCGTGCTGCTAATAGCTGCTTCTAGGCAGGGCCGGCTAGGCTGCTAGCTGTTGGCTGACGCTGATGTCATTGCTGTAAATATCCCACCATGCCACGCCGTCTACAGCGGACAGACTTAACTTAACACAAGATTTGACAGTCTAGTTTATAAGTATGTACGTTAAAGCTGCCAAAGCAACTCGAGCTAGCCGGATCTGCTTACTCTCAATGTGACAAAGTCTGTGCCTTAGACTTCGATTATCGCAATAGTAGTAGTAGTTGTTGTAGTCTTACTATAGTGCACGGAAAGTTTGTTTGTCTGTTTGTTTGTTTGTTTGTCTGTTCATCTGTCATGTTTGTCATACTTTTTTGGTGCTTTCTGTTCCACGGTAGCGGACCCCGATTGCGGCGTTTGAGTTCTTGGGCCTCGGGTACGCTCCCCCACTTTGCCCCTAGTTCCCCCATGGGCAGCCTGGGGGAGGTAACGGAATGGACCCATTCGCGTAATGAAGTGGACAGCCTGTAGGGCTGAAACTTTGCTGGTAGTAGTAATAATAGATGTTGTCGTCGTCGTTGTTGTAGTAGTAGTTGTAGTTGTTGTAATTTTCTGTCAGGGCGTTGGACGCGCCAGGACATAGTTCTGGATGTGCCGACGACAGAAGACGTGATCGCCGTGCAGCCAATGCTGTCAAACACCAATAACTACATCCTGGACTGTGGTACCGCACCGCTAGAGATTAGTGCTGGGTCGCCGCTGATTTTGCCGCTCACTTTCGTACCCACAATGCTTGGCGACGCCGGCCAGACTACTGACGTCATTTTCAGATCTCAGCAGGTCTGTAATAGTAGTAGTGGTAGTGGTAGAAGCAGCAGTGAGCAATAAGCTTATACTCGTAATTTTTCAAACTTTTAAATTTGACACTGTCGTGAAAATGTGTTTTCTCCAAAAAGGTTTGTTCAAAAATACATAGTTTTGGGTTAGGAGTTTTTTTTGCATTGTGAAGGAACTATAGGGAAAAGTCTAAATTTTGTACATTATCGGAAATTTGCAGCTGTTGGTGAAAAAGGTGCATCTTATTGTCTCCGCTTTTCACTTATTTAACCCACAATGCCATGTAGATTGTTTGCACTTGTTAGTTGTGGGTAACTAACGGATCCAGAAGTAATCACAGACTGATGCAGTAGTCGTAGTAGTCATTATCGTATGAGAATAGTCGTATTGCTAGTCATGTCGTAGTTGTATTAACAGTTGTTGCAGCAATTAATTGTAGTACTTGCGGCTGTTGCTATAGTAGTAGTTGTCCTTGTTGTCGTTGTTATAGCTGGGTGATTAAACATTTTGTGTCTGGGGTCGGACTCTGTCCTGGAACTCAGGATCAAGTTAACGTTGCTGCCAGCTGTGACAGTAGTAGTTGTTGTTGTAGTTGTTGTAGTAGCACTGGTAGTTGTTGCTGTTGCTGTTGCAGTTGTAGTTGTTGTTGTCATCGTTGTTGTAGCTGGGTGACTGGACATTCCGTGTGTCCGGTATTGGACTCTGTCCTGGAACCCAGGATTCAATCAACATTACCGCCAGCTGCGGTGACAATTCCTCTGTTATCATTCCATTTCACAATCCAACCGATGTCCATGTTCGCCTGGATATCTGTCTCTCCGGTTGGTTTTTCATTTGTTTCGAAAAAAACTGAGTCAGTTTATTCCAGCAGTTTCGCATCATGGCAAGATTTGTCTCAGAGCTATAGAGCGTCACCTGCCATATGGATGGGATCACACAGTGTTAGCTGCCACCTGACACAGGTGAACACACCTAACCTTAACCCAGACAGGCTGATACTTAATTTACCAGCCCCGGAGGGATGAAAGGCTGAGTTGATGTTGGTGATTGGTTATATAGCAAGATGATTTACTTGTGTGCAAATAGTTACCTGTCCAGGTATTAGTCATCTGATAGTGACCAGACTGGGAGTTTAACCAACATGACCTCTCGACCGCAAGTCCAGTGTTGATGATGATGATGATGAAGGACGAATTAACTTTAGTGTGGCGTTAAGTCCTAAGACTACAAGGACACGTAACAATAAGCTTAAACAGAGAAGTCACGTAATAGTAGTCAGCGCAATGAGACGTTCTTAGTCATGGCTGTAAGACCGGGCAAAAAAGTTCAGTTTTCAGTCTGCTGCGGAAAACTTGCAACGACGGCGATGACTGGACTGACTTCGGCAAACTGAGTGTTCTAACCATTACATCAACATTACTGCAGCTGATTCATTTTGCGGCACACAGCGCTATATATAAATGTGTTCTGATTGGTCGATTGCCTACACCACTCAGTATCGATCGATCGATCGATCGATTAATTAATTAATTTATTTATTTATTGTTCATTCACTAACTAACTTTTTTATTTTTTACCTGTCTATTTTTTGTTTTTTTTTCATTTAAAGACTGATTAAGAGATTCATTCAGTGTCAGTAGTAGATTATTGACAGTTCTAAATATGATTCGATCGTAAGTAATTTTTGACAGCAAAGAATATTTCATTACTAGCCTAGAACTGTCAATAATAGTTTACTGCTATGGTCTGTGCTAGGAAGCAACTGCGGCATTTAGTCTTTTATTTATTTGTTTAGTTATTTGTAAATAAACTTGCTTACTTATTTAGTTTTTCATATTCAGTGATTGTTTGTGCTAGAGAGCGACTGCAGCAGCCAATCAGCGTTTAGCGTGCTACTGAAGCGCCAACATAACATAGCGCTGGGACCTAAAAGCACACTCCAAATGCCAGTGACGTTTACTCCACACGAGATGAGGGCCTACCAGGCCAGGCTGACCGTGTCAGTCAAACGTGAGGATGGACTGGCCTGGGACTGCATCCAGCAGAATGGGTGAGCAGAGGCTAAAGGTTGAAAATAGTGTAAGCTGTAGCTCTTTACACAGCAGAGTTACGGAGCATCACCTGCCATATGCGATCGCACTGTGTTAACTGCCACTTGTGAACGTGCTAAAGGTAAAGGTAAAGGTCGTCAATTTGTATAGCGCATCGTCGCGAGCATGCGCACGCCTCTAATGCGCTTTCGTCACTAACCAGAGCCGCCTGCC
>Ga0209367_1009110_pt1 | contig 13513 bp, 9 predicted proteins | sample WorMetLIZISLAND2_FD_187412 | JGI IMG/M metagenome (GOLD analysis project Ga0209367, IMG submission 187412) | Marine gutless worms symbiont microbial communities from Max Planck institute for Marine Microbiology, Germany - Olavius geniculatus... ... | reverse complement strand
GAGGGGGTGGGCAAAATTTGCGATTTTTGGCCAATAAGTCGCTGTATCTCAGTAACGGTGCGAGATAGGGCCTAGGTTACTATTAACGTTTATATCATTCACAAGGTGGCGCCACGGTACTATCGTTACCGGTATGCGATTCAGATAGAGAATTTGGTATTTGTATAATTAACTTGGCGTGAACACCCCAATTTTCAGCTAAACTACTGAAACGGAATGCTATTGGCTTTCGTGCGTCTCGTGAGCTTTAGCTCAAATTTCTTGTTTTTTTTTGTACGAACAGCGCATTCGCGGCACATCTGTCCATCAAATGACCATTTAACTTCTCACCTCGGCCAGCGTAAACCATTTCTCAGGTTACTACTATTTCAATGTCATTAGGTCTATGAGATCAACTAACCAATGAGCGGAACAGACTCCGATGTGGCTGGCGTGCTCTCAGCAACCAGTAACATGAAGACGGAACATACTTATTTAATATATTTTTCTCTATTTTATTTCGTTTCCGTCAGTGCCAATGCTCGCTGTAAATACATTCACGCTGTACCTCGGTTTTGTCAGTGTGAAAGTAACAAAGAAGAGCGGAGAGCATGAAGATAACATGAAGACGGAGTAGGCCAGCAGGACGGTGATGCCAAGCGTCACTTTTTCACCAGACTCGGCCGGCAACCAGAACCCCGTGACGCTCAGCACGCTCAGCCACAGGCACGGACAGACGATCAATGATGACCGTGTAGCCGACATCCTATTCATCGTATTCATATTCATTTCGTCCATTCAGTTTCGTAAAAAAGCTGCTACGATTGACTGACTGATCGAGAACGTTGACATGCACGGACAGATGATGTTGAACAGGTAGTACAGCGTACGGCGTCGTATCGCCAGCGCAAACGTCACGTCTGGGTACGGCTCATCACAACACGCGTACACGATCTCGTTGCGCTACCATAGCAACCATATCAGCAACATCAGTAGATGCTAGCTTACTGCAAAGAGCTCCAATCTTCCGGATCTTTAATAATCATTTTATCGCAAATTTTCCAGAGACTCTGCCAGCGAGAGTTGAGAACTGACAAAGTTATCGCATCGATCTGATTTTCGTGATGGAACACGACAGTGTAGAATCACTGATGTATATAGGCTACTCGGTAGTCGCCAGGACCACAGTCTTGATTTCGAAGCACCTCAAGGGCAAACGAATAACGTGTTGGTTTTGAAAAAATCTTACTTGTATACATCACCGGATTGAAACAAACCTGTACTGAGATGTGCAGTAGTTCCCACTCGCCATTATAGATGTAGTGAGACAGATCGACGAATGATGACCGGTTAGTTACGTCTACCTACAGCAAACAACAGCGACGCAAGCACCCTGCACTACATGTACACTGTGTCCGGAAAAAGTACCCCCCTTACACATCGTACAATAAAAATGTCAACTTTGAACGAATTTAAATAAAGTTTTAAGTGTTTAATCCTCAATAAATTGCTGAAACGGCCATTAAATTACATTGAAAAATATTTGTATTATCGGAGTTATTAAGTCTTGTTGGATATCGATAGCAAAATATATCTCCGTTACCAATATGACGTTACAAAGTAAACCCCTCTGTTAATGTACATTTGCATAACTCTGACAAACAATAGCCGATTCTAACAAAATTTTACAAAAAAACAATATGGTGGGTACAACAGTTCAACAGCAGCATTGCACGCATGACGCAACGCAAAAAGACGCCGCCTCTTTTATCTTTGTGTTTTGGCTGTTTTGCGTTCCTTGCGTTTAATTAGACGCGCAGTGACACACATTGCATTAACTCACCCTGTAACAAAAGTAGCCTACTGTTTATGGCTTTAGGGACAGAGAACATCATTTCGAATTACCTCTTTGGCAGTTTAGTTTTTTTCGAAATTCTTTTGTCATGCGATGTCTGTACAATTATAAGTAAATTATTACCTGCTCTTATCCCCGTTATCTTGCGTTGACTTTTAGTACTGGTTTTTCTTCGTTATCTTTAGTAAATTTTTTATTTATTTTTTGGCATTTTATTTTAATGTCAGTGGTAGTGGTATTAGGTCTAGTCAAATTATTTCTGCATATAATGTACATGTACGTTTGTTACCCAGTATGTGTTTGGTATATTAATTAAATAAATATTTTTCTGCGTGATCTGCGCTGCGTTTGATCACGGAAACCTGCAGGCTTAGGACGAATCGACCTGGAAGCCGTCGTAGGTCCAAGAGCCGAACTTCATCGAGCAACACTGATCGTCGAACGGGAAGTAAGTGATGTCAATCTTGCATGAACTGCGCAGCTTGGCAGGAGGCGGCCAGAAGACATTGCCGTCGTGTCGCACCATCGCATTGCTTTGCATAAACCCGCCGGTAAAGTCGTCCGCGCTGCAACAGCATTCGCCAATCGACGGCGTGTTTACATGCGAAAAGTGCGGCGCACATTTTATGATGTTCCAAAGTGTTCAGTTGTTTGTTTGCGTTTAAAATTACTGTTTTAGCTGATTCAAGTTGCAACCAGTCGCCGAAAAAATGCGAAATTCCTCCTTAAGCACAACGCTTACTTGCCATTTATTCAAATACAACATAAAACGAATGTTGTTTGTTGATATGATGTGCACCGGATTCATCTCGGAATTGCAATTTCTACGATTAACTTTAAGCCAACACATTCTAATGGCCAACTCACACCTACGTCGCGACTGCTGAGTTGAGTCTTGTCAGCGTTTGTTGTGAATTGGTCATGATGCGGGTGAAGAACAGTGATAGTTTCAGCACAGATTTGGCTTTGTCTGGAATCTGTAGGCCTATAGAATTGCATTGCTCTGTGGGCTAATACTAGACCAATATGACGCTAGAGCAGTATGGAGTGAACAGATTTGCCTGTTATAAAGCACGATGTCTGGCAGCCAGAGTCTTTGGCACGGCACTCGAATCGTCCGCAAACCGCTGTAATCCGCCGGATTCCAACGCAGTCGCTCGTCTTTCCACTCCTACATACACAACGTCATTCTGGCGAGCGAGAAAATGACTATAACTAGGCCTATAAAGCAAATTAGGCCCTGCCTGAGAAAACTAGAAAATCAACAAAAACCAAAAATAAAATAGTCATTTCAGGAAACAAACCATTGAGGATAAAATTAACCAAAACAGTGATCTATCTTCGGAGTGTTTTAAACTGATTTTATCATCTTTATATGGTGTTTGATAATTGAACTAGCGTGAGATACTGTACATCACAATGTCTACCCGCCGACGTGATCAGAAATATCAAAAAGATTCGCAAAATATCGACGTCATCGTGGAGACGTGATTGAAGTTCATAAAATTCTACACGGAATTTACGACACAGATATCTCGCAAGGCATTCTTCAGTTGGCACAAGACAATAAAACAAGAGGTCATTCTTTGAAATTAGTTACACAATACAGTAAGATGGAAATCAAAAGAAATTGTTTCTCTGTCAAAGTAGTGAAACCGTGGAACGCTTTATCTAAATTTGTTGTATCATCTAGAAATATCCAGACATTTTAATCAAGACTGGACAAAGCATGGGAAAATCAGCCAGTTTGTTTTTGCTACAAAGAAGAGCTTCAACTCTAATTATGAAGATCTGGACCCAGAGGACATATCATGTTCTGCGTCCAGTACCACCGATAATGATGATGATGATGATGATGATCTAGGTCTTAAATTATAACTTGTTGCAAATTTACTGCTAAATAGCCTAGGCTAGGCCTAATATGCTAGTGAAAAAACTCAAAAATCGGTAAGATATTCGAAGCAGTTATAACAAAAAAACTTTGTGGCTCAGTTTTGGATTATCATGTATTAAAGGCCTACTTAAATACGCTAAAAGTAAAAACAACGTATAAAGTTACCTGCTCAAGCCAAACGTGTGTTGTTATTACTTGATTAACTTCGTCCTGAAAAATCAATTCATTTAGTGATTAATATCGAACAACGTCATTTACGCAAAAAGTGGCCAGTTAAAAGTAGAATAAGAAAGATCAACGAAACTTATTGCAACATTTTTGAACACCCTGTGTATGATTAATCTGTATCAAAAGTAGTCCGCCAAGTACGCCTGAAAAAGCATACATACTGCTAAAAGTGCAATATTTAACAAAGTTATGACATTAAAATAAAGCAAAACAAATTTATACACATTTTACATGTGTTTTATTAGGCTATTTGTAATAAGTTACGTTTCGACGTTCTTTTTTTCCCAGTTTTCTTTTTTGATAGGGCCTAAACGCAAAACGGTCAGTGTGAAAAAGACGGTAATCGTGGTATGTCAACAACTAAAGTGTTACTAAAAAATGTTATTTTGTAGTTAAATTAACTTATTTATGCATAATAAGAAGAATTTAATAAATTTATGTATAAAAAAACTGTATCCCGATTCCCGAAGCAATAGATTTAGTCAGTGCAAACATTTTTGTAATTACTTTTTTCACAAAAACGCGTTTCAACCGTTTCAGTTTTTTCCAAACGTTTACTTCATCTATGCTGCATACCATGTCAGATATCTGAGCGAGCGTGAGGCCGAATCGAACCGACACGACGTCGGATGCGTTGTGGGTGGGCCTGGAAGCCGGCTCGTAGCGTGACATCAGTGAACTCAGCAGTCGCTGCTCAATAGGAGCATTCGCGTCTAACAACAAACCACACAGTTATTAACTAACCCTATCTACTCCGCAACAACATTCTGAACAACACTCCCGGATAATTACATAACGAAAGTAACAAAATATCAGCTAATAATAAACAGTTTTTCGCAGGCAGCGCAAAAAATCTTTACCGCTTTCGCCCGCTTAACGCGTGACCATGGCTTTTGCTGCTATACTGAGTAAGCGTACATGTAAGGTCTGAATTATTAAAATAATGTCTGAAGTACAAACAGGAGTTGCGCAGTTTTGTAGATAAAACCTTGCCCTAGCTAATGCAAACGCATGTGTCTTCGACCAGAAAGATGCACGCTAACCTTAGACGTAGGGCCATTATAGCTCTAGCATCTGCTCCGGATCGGTTACTCGTGACGTTTTCTTAGGCCTAGTAGTCATTTACGAACAAGTAATAGGGCCTTAAAACGAGTTATTTGCAAAGCAAAGAATGTGCTGGATTGTAATCAGGGTTGTTCTAATGTTATAGTGGACTGTGAGTAATACCACACAATGAAGAGTAGGTTTTACAAACTGGACAGTATCTTCACTGCACGCTGCAATCGATTGGCCGTCCGTCCGGTCGGTCGATCTATCCAGCAAATAGATTTGTTTATCAGATTCACTTTATTACAATACGATGCGATATCGCAGCTCGTTAGGTCTACTCGGTCTTCATCTTCGTTTCGTGCAGTTGATCTTCGTTTGTTTTTACAGCTCGACCGTCAACTGCACTATAGCTGAGTAACAGCGATCCTTTGCGACCATTTTCATATTCAAATAAAGTCTAGTCTAAATTAATAAATCAGTGAACTAAACGAACTTTCGTTTTCTGGTCAAAAAAACCGCAAGAGCAGAGGGAATAACAAATAGGCCTGAATAATCAAACTTCTAAAATAAATGTAGGCTACGTAATTCCCACTTTTATCAAAAATTCAAAATTGATATTGATCTCGTAAAACTCTACTCTGTTGTTGAAGACGACTCGATGACATAAAAAAAATGTTAGTCAGCAATAACATGGGTTAAGTCTAAATATTATTAGGCGAGTGTCGCAAAACGCCGGTCGAAAGAACGTACCGTCAATGAATTTCGGCTGGAACTGAGTTCGATATTTGCGGTCGTGTGACGATCTTGAGCCTGCTCGGTTGCCGCGATGTAGCTGATACTGCATCCCAGCTGCAAACACGCCGCGCCACACAATTGCAGAACATATGACATTATACACAACAGACAGGGCGACTTTACAAAGGTTAAAAATAGGCGTATAGCTTTCTACTTTCTATAAAAAAAACTCATCGCAAAGCTACGGAGCGTCACATGCCATATGAGATCGCACCGTGTTACCTGCCACCTAAACCTTCCGCAATATGTGGCTTGGTTTTCATGCACAACTTTTACGTAAACGACGCAACCATGTAGGCACGTACGTAAAATGTCTTGCCCACTCTGATACAAGCAGTCCTGATTACGCACAGAAAGACGTCAAATCTCAGACACAGTAGTAAACGCGATCAGTCGTCCTCAGTCCTGTCTGGTGGTGTCTCTACTAAGTCTAGCTCCCCTATTCCGATGTCTAGAATTGCTCTCCGAGCAGCAATAAACTGCTGCTGCTGCTGGCGTATGACGTTCAGCTACCATGTCCGTCGTAGAACGCTGCAAGGCAGTCGTCGTCGAAACACATCAGATAAATGATTTAATAGCCCATGTCGGACAGACACTCGCGCTGCCATAGGAGTGACAACGTCTTGTTAAACTGATATATTCATTTCGCACTCAAATAAAAATGTGGTGGTAGAAATAATCGCCTAATACAACATGACTAACAGGCTAAAAGTTGATGCAAATTATTAAGCTACGATTCTCATTTGGTGCAAAAAACGAACTTCTTAATATCTATCATACTTATCTTACTTGCTTTCGAAGCGGCGGTTCCCGGGGACTTGGTGAGTATGTAAAAATGGAAAGATGCGATCAACCAGCCAAAACACTCAATGTTCATTGGTCACGAAAAGGTGCTGCCGCATAAACACTGTAACAAAACAACAGCATAATAAAATTATCATATAGATTATAGACAAATTAGTACTGTTATTTTCATGTAAGTTTACGCTATTTCACAAAAAAACATTAGGCCTATTTATTTCGATACCGCAAAATGTCTACTAGCCACTTACACAAGCTTTTTAATGTATGCTGTTTCGTAGCGAAATATAAGCCCTATTTTTCACCTATATATGTTTAATTAACTAACTGTTTCTTATTTTCTATCACCAAAGTCGTTTTGCGTTATTTTTCGGTATACACGAATCCAATAAGATCCAAGTAGTACTGTAGTATTAAACTAAAAGAAAGGAAAATTTGCATAAATTTTAGTATCACCAATTAGTATCAACAAACAAAGATGTCTGCACGCCATGTGCCGACATGTATGCAGCCGTCCGTCTATCTGCTGAGAGTTGCACAAGCCCACTGCACTCCACAGTGAGCGCTGAAGCCCGCCAATAGGCCTATACATTTGAGGGTTTGTCTGATGAGAGATATGCGCCATTTTCTAGAGGTTTTCGATGCCCAATGATCTTGATCCGTTGAGTTGAAAATTGCAAACTAGTAGGTACTGCTGCCAAAGGAAACGTTCACTCCAATTTTGTTTTCTTACGCCCTTTTGTTGACGAGCTCGTACGAAACAGACGGACGGGTAGACAAATGGACAGACAGACAGGCAAGACTCGCAATGCGACCTAACAAAACTGCTGCATAGTAAGAAGGAGACGTGCAGATGGCCAATCATAATATGCGGTAGAGACATGACAGGCGACGTCTATAACAGTCGAGGCAGAATTGTTGCTCGCATACAAACTGTCGCCCGCCACTATAATTACAGTGTTTCCCAAGAGAGGCAGAGAATACACTGACTCGAATAGGCCCAGGCCTACTCTTGCCGTGAACTACGTTGCTGGACAGACGGACGCACTTCATGGTTACATAAATACCGGAAAATGTGAAGAAAGCGTGTAAGACAACATTTTCTAATGCTCAAACACTATTTGCGTTTACAGCCCGTAGTGCGTCCAAAAACTGCCATTTCTGACATATTGTAGACAGCGTGTCCTACAAAATATACGTAAAAGTTATTTTTTTTTGTTTTATCAATACTTTAGTGCCATTAAAGACAAATTTATTAAGTAAGTTTCACACTAATGTTAACTGCAAAAAAATCTTCTCAGCGTACTGTAAACTAGCTATTTTGCAATTTTTCGAATCGGCAATACAAACTCCGACTTATTCCAGACTGCTAAACTTCAACATTTTAAGAGATATTTTTACACACCTCTAAAGAGATATTGGTCAAGAAATCTTTTTTGTAACTAATTACTTAGTTCAGCTCAGTTGAGCTCAGGTACGATATTTTATGTTTGCCCAATTCTAATAGCAAAATAATAGCTATGACAAACGTGCTGGTTCACGCGATGCTCTGCAGAATAGCTCAATCTTCGTGCAGCTGGCGACAGAATGAAGATGTTGCTCACAAGTCACAAACAGACGTTGGTAATAAGTTCCATGCTGTGTGTCCGGAGAAACTGCGTGGTCCATAACGTGTCAGTTGAGAACGCGAGATTCTGAAGTGACGGTGAGAACACAACCGCATAGCCACAAGCGACAGATCACTGGAATATCTGCTAAAATTTCTTTGCTATAATACGACGCTAGACTTACCGCAAAACGACGTGCAATCCAGTGTACAACAGTACGATAGACCAAGTTACACGCTATACGAAAACTGGCTGCGAGATCCCTCACCCGCTATAGGATACGAACGGTGTACGATGCTCAGAAACATTATCGAACTGTCGCTAGTCGCCGCATTTTGCGCACACGCTGCAACCACGTCACCGTATAGACGCAAATAGCCGGGAATATTGTTCGACCGGCTTGCGTTGATGATTCCAGACGCCTCCTGTGCCGTACCGTCTTTTTCCACCGCGAAACCTGTTGCTGTTATGCAAATACATGTAGGCCTATCTACATCGTTATGATCGTTGACTCATAAAGACACCATTGGCCCATACTTGTGACCTTATCTTCGCCAAATAATACTCTCTTGGAAATTTGCAATAAAATCAATCATAATAATTTATAATTTATACCAGAGCCAGGAAAACAGACAAAATGCCAGGAGGCCTATTCAACAGCACATTGACACTTAGGCTATGTGATGGTGAGTGATATCACCTTTTTCATGATTTTTGCTGTTTTCGATGTCAGAGTCATTGCGTGTCGAAGATAACAAGCGTATATATAAACTGGTGTTTTGTACATTCATCAATCTTCGAATCGACGCAGTAGGTCTAGTCATACACGAACAGTGCAAAATGCGACGAGCGGTGCGGAGGCGTAAAGAATCGAACGTGACGTGACAGTACTGTAGAATCGCGAGCTATCTTGACAGATGTTCAATTTAGCGACGCGCCATCCAAAGACGTCTGCAGCTGCAGCAGCTGCTGCTGTATCTGACTGCGCGCACTGAATGCAATCAGCCTTTCATCGGCGCCGTGTGATAGCAGCATCCAGCACGCATACAATCCCTAGACTCATCACTGTAAGTCGATTAGCGTCTCCGTAGAAAGAAACGAGCGAGCAGCGATATCGTCGACGCTAGACGCTGCAAGACTAGTGTTTCTTCCTAGTTTGTGCGGCCGTCTCAGTAGGTCGCATTATTACGGTTCTTGGCCGTCCGCCTTTTTTCGTCCTGTACGAGCTTCTAACTCGACAACGGCGAGGCAGATAATCTACAGGGTGGGCCAAAAAGTAAGCTATTGCACTTTGTCCATATCTTCGCTAAATATTAATTAATTTTCACAATTTTTTCACTAGTAAACTCTGTAAGAAATTTGCTACTCAGTGGCATGCACATCACACTTATTACTTCGCTACACTACCTTGTAAAATATAAATATCCAAAACATACAATATCTACAAATGGGCAGCAGGTCTAATGGTAAATTTTTGAAGTATTTAACTTACATGTCAAAATATGAGTTATAGTAAGTGTCAAAAACATTGGTGAATATGTTAAACATTTTTTCAAATAATTGTAACAATTTTACTGTGCAGTAATTTTTAATGTACTTTAATGCTGGTTGATGGCTGCAATCTTGCTAAGTTAACTGCATGAGCATACAGAGCAATGTATTTCAATTGTGTGTCCTTACAAGCTGTGCACTATTTTTTGACACATGAAAACTTACTTCGTAGCTATACCTAAACCTTTTTGACACTTGTTATAACTTATATTTAACATTTTACTAAAATATTTTAAAAATTTACTACTGGATCTTATTACCATTTGTAGATATTGTACGTTTTTGGATATCTAATTATCTATATTATATACGGTAGTGTAGGGACATAATATGTGTGGTGTGCATGTCACTGAGTAGCAAATTTCTTCCAGAGCCTACAGGTGAAAAATAGAGCTGTCAAGGCGTTATTTTTTTAACGCATTAACGCAGTGCGTTAATTTTTTTAATGCATTAATTAACGCGTAAATTAACGCACCCAGTCCCGTCTTGATGGAGAGTAGGCGGTAAATTACCCCGGGCCCGAGACGTTTATGGGACCCACCTGTAGAATATAAAAAGTTTTAAAAAATGAAAATAAGTTTCAAAAACACATATAATTTTTATGTTTTAAACGTACTTAGACTATTTACTATTTAACTATTACGGTATTTTTATTTTGTATATCATCTCTTGTCCATCATAGAGTCCATTATTTTGTGATGGACTATATTGGGTTACGCTTACTCGAATTGCTTGCTTACTGTCTTTTGTCAGTTTCGTGCGTATGTTTGTAGGCCTATGTCTGTCTGTCTGTCTGTTCATTTGTGATTGGTGAATAAATAATTACGAAATCTAATTTGTCCTTTGTTTTATGCAATTCTCGTATACTTTTTTCTAACTTATTCTTTCTGTCTTTCAAGTTAAATTTAATACTCAACGCGGACGACAATGTTGCTATACTCGAAACACAGCGGAGTAACTGAAGACAGAACAGCAACGACGGAACTAGCGACGATTGCAGTGGCTATAGACGTCGAATATATTATTCTGATTAGCATGTTTTTTCTTCTTCTTCTGTCGATGATTTATGACATTCCGCTAGCTTTATTTGTAAAAAAAATTCTTTAGTTTTTCATTGCACGTTATTCGCTGTATTCAGTACAATATCAAAGAAATCTCCGCCCTTATTTAATTCGTTTAAAACGTGCATTCTAAAGGAGGCTGTACTCCAAACGAATTAGACTATTTAGATCGTCTTTTCCGTTTTTAATTAGAAATCTATTAGCCTGTCAATGAAATAAATAAGTAATTGTTTATTTACATAGTGATGAAACGAAAACTAGTTTAGTTACTTGATTTAATTCGATTGTCAGTTTAATGGAATATCCGAACTTTTGCTGCACAGAATTTAGTAACTGAATGAAATAAATTTACACATGTGCGTTAATTTTTTTAACGCGCGTTAATTTATTAACGCATTAACGCGTTAATTAACGCGTCAACTGTGACAGCTCTAGTGAAAAATCATTAAAATTGGTTAATATTTAGCTAAGATATGGAAAAAGTACAATAGCTTACTTTTTTGGCCCACGCGCTACACACATGCTACGATTAAAGTACAGTCCTTTCTGAGCCACATAAAGGAGGGGGCAATGACCCCCCTTTCCTTGCCTTCAGCCAAAAACTATTATACTGCGAAGCCACAGATACGGGGATAATGCATCGCGCAGTATGCATGGATGTTGACGCCCTAGCTTCCACTGGTACTCACTGCGCCTACCCACGGAGGGACGGCCAGGCTGAGTTGACCTGAGTGGCTGATTACGTAGCAAGTTGTTTTACATGTCCATCGTCCGCAGACACTAGACAGTCATCAATGGTGAAACTTTATATTTCACAAAATAGTGAAGCGAAGCAATTAAGGCGTGGTGAGATATTACTTAGCCGCGTTATTACAAACTTTTCCACTGAACGTGACAGTGAAAAGATTTTGAAAATCGGTTAGTATTTGGCGAAGATACAAACAGAAGTTTGAGTCTAACTTTCTGGGCTGCCCTATAAATAAAAATACTTATCTTTCAACTAACCTGTTTTGGATGACGCCGACGGAGGTGACAGCGTTGCCAGCTCTGGGTCGACCCTGTTGGCGGCTGGTGTTCGTCGACTGGGCCAGGCATGACCGGCAGGGTCCACGAACGCAGGGCTCGGTCGACAGTGGACTGTCACACTACATCTGGCAGGCTGATGTCGCGCGATGCCCAGGGCTGGACCAATGCGACAGACACAGACTCGATGCAGTCAGGCCGAGTTGTCCTGCTTGGGTATTGCTGGTTACGTACCGAAATGGTTTAGCTACCCACAGACTGTCACCCATCCGTGTACTAACTGGGCTCGGCGTGTCAAAACGACACTACACTATAGACACAGAGTCGATGTAGCCAGGCTGGAACACGTCGACAACTGGTGGTCTGTGAAGATCCGGTGTAGTGCAGCTGCAGGATGAATATGGTCAGGATGATGGACAGTGACGTCAAAGTCATTGACACTGTCAGATAGATGCCTGCAGCAGCAGCAGCAACTCTAGCAATCACGGGCAGATTACGTCGCACTAATAAACTATGTTCAGTGTCGTCATAAGGCGCGGACGTCCGCTTAGATGCTAGACTACCTAGAACTGCGCAACTTTAACTGTGACTTTTTAATCTATCAAACTAAAAATTGATATAGCGGTTACGCAGATAAGAAGAAGGAGAAAATTTCGCATAGACAGGTCCGTTGCGAGGGAGTTCATCCTCTTTTGGCGCTTTGAGCCGGCGAAGGTTAGACCCAATTAAGCTAGCATACAACCCAAGTCGGCCGGATCGCCGGCTCTAATTAACAGCCAGCGCCTTTAACCGACTAGGTCAGTATTAGGGTGTTTACACGATCCAGCAAACGTCCAGCAAACTTCCAGCAAATGTATTCAAAATACACGTGAATTGTTGGACTTTTGCTGGACGTTTGCTGGAAGTTTGTTGGAAGTTTGCTGAATGTTTGCTGGATCGTGTAAACACCCAAATATACCAGCAGTCTTGGCCACAGGGCGTATACTGTTACGCAGAACTCGCTGTTTCTCCCCTAGCGATGGTCGTAATCACCGCCAGTACTCATTTTACCATCCCACGCAGGGTAGAAAGTTGAGTCGACCTACATGTAGTAACGTAACGTAAATAACGTTCGTAGAAGTTTTGTTTTTTGCGCCTTTTCGAGTTAGAACTCCGCACAGGACCGGCGGACGGACGGACGGACCGACAGACAGACGAATGGGCAACGCCGTATTGCAGCGTATTAAGACGGCCGCATAATAATGTCAGTTACTACGACCTATTTGTTTCTGCTACTACTACACCGTGCATTGTCTTAAAAAACATTCCAAACGTTATCGATAAAAGTTGAAAAAATTATCCGATTTTGACAGTTTTTACGCGCGAAAGCAGCTACTGCTATCAGCGCGTCTTAGCCATCGCAATTCTGTCCGTCTGTCTGTCTGTCTGTCCGTCTGACACACGGGTGGATCAGTCAAAAACGGTGCAAGCTAGAATTACCAAATCTTTACCACCGGCTGCTTGGAAGACTCTAGTTTCAGGAACCGTAAAGGTTTCTCTATAAATTCGAAGGGGGTCACCCCGAACGAGGGCGCTAAAGGAGAGGGGGTGGGCAAAATTTGCGATTTTTGGCCAATAAGTCGCTGTATCTCAGTAACGGTGCGAGATAGGGCCTAGGTTACTATTAACG
>Ga0209367_1009109_pt1 | contig 13513 bp, 7 predicted proteins | sample WorMetLIZISLAND2_FD_187412 | JGI IMG/M metagenome (GOLD analysis project Ga0209367, IMG submission 187412) | Marine gutless worms symbiont microbial communities from Max Planck institute for Marine Microbiology, Germany - Olavius geniculatus... ... | reverse complement strand
TACATCTTGGCAATGTCACACAACTTAAAAATTGGTGTAACGTTAGTATCATTCCGATATTGGTCAACGTAAGCTACCAGCTGCGCAAAAGCTAAACTGTGAATATCCTTCTCAACATCACCATGCTTGTTGTAAGTACTTTTTCTGTTTAAGGCTCTGACTCTGTTGTACAGGTTAGCAAGACATTTGGTATGGTATTTTGCCCCCAAAGCAATTACATCGCTGACCCTGCTCAATTTTGTGAGTAATGTTATGTCTGTTAATTTTGTGGCACAGTTTTTTTTTTATTTTGCGATCCAATTCAAAAGTTGTAACATCATGAAGCCGCTCTGATTCACTATTGGGCTTATCACAAAATAAACAACAAATGCCTATACAGGAATCACCGATTTCAATTTCCGTGTTGCAAACAGCTCTTGTGCAAATGCGTTTGGGGACAGGCATTGATTCGCCTGCGCATGGTTGTTTTGTGGGGCTACCTTCTCGTTTTTTCTGTCGTGTCTGTTTTGCCGCAGCCTGCTCAAGCTTGCCAGGGTAGTACAGCAAACGACAGGATTTGTGCCATTTGGCTCTATGCTGAGCTAACGCAGCCGACAAAGCACTACTGGTACCATTATCGACCAGCACAGATCTCAAATGTGGTGGGAGATTACATGCATCAGCAAATGCTGGCAGTATATCGGCGAATGACTTGTAACCCACACCAACATCACATCGCTTAGAATCGGCCGGGCACTGCAGTTTCTCATTCGTAAACGTTTGGCAAATAAAACACAAATTCCAGTTTACCTCAAATTCAGTACATAAATTAGAACATATATCTAATATAGTATCGCCGTCAGAATCGCTCTGCATTGTAACAGAGTAGAAAAAACGTCAAAATACATCAAAATCAAATGCTCAAATTACGCGCTGTTTACATTTGTTGCCATGGTAATTGTCTGCTGCGCATGCGCGAAGACGCTCGGTTAATCAAGTTATTGAAAAAATAGCCCAAATGTAGTCCAAATGCTGCTTGTTGGTATCAAAATTTTGATCTGTTTTATTGTTCTTATTCTAAAGAGAATTTTTTGGCACCATATCTGAAATTAATTGTAGTACATTATATTACACACCTGCAAAATCTGTTGCTTTTATCCACAGTTTGCACACTTTTTCAGCTAAGCAAGTGGACTAGCTGTCCAGATATCATTACAAAAGACCAATGGCCTCCAAATTCGTCGAATATAAACCCGATGGACTATCACGTATGGGATGCAATGTTGGAGGCTTACCGCAAGCTTAAAACAAAGCCGAAAACAAGCGCCGAACTCAAGGAAGCGCTTCAGGTTATCTGGGGCAACCCGCCACAGGGACCGATCGACAAGGTTGTAAAAGATTTCTCAAATAAGGGACTGGAGGCTGCTGTTGTAGCTTGGAGCTGGCGGTGAACACTTCGAACATTTGCAGTGACAAAGGAATTATTATTTGATTATTATTTAACTGCGTTGTTCAACGATGCTAATAAATTGGTGTTGTAACCGGAACATTTTTGAATGCCGAAAAATCGGTAGGCGGTCATGTTAAAAAGTCAGTTACTTCGTTGCTTTTTAACAGAACCAAATATTACTCGGCAGTTAGATGTAGAAGGTTTTAGTAAATGCATCTGTTAAATTTTAAGTTAAAATTTCAAACGGTTGCTGAGAAAACAGCGAAAAACTTTAAGGGTTTGTTTTTTTGCCGCACCTGTAGACTTTGCTTAAGCAAAAGAAATTTAAGACAAAATACTTGCCTTTCTTTTTAAATTTTAAAGGCAATTTTAACACGTTAATGTGCATTTTACAGTAGCTATTTTGCTGCATTGAGCGTCCATGTTTATTAAATTAAAAACAACGTCTGTTAAACTGTGTAATGAAAACTGCATGACATATTGAAATAAATGCTATTAGTTTTACTTACCACGAAGGCAACATGTGGGCGAAGTCGGCAGTCGTATAATTGTTGGAAATTTTTTATCTTTTTCTCGCTGCGGCTGCGATGCCGCTGCCGCAGGCCTAATTACTTTCTGCATATTATGGGCTTTTCACTTCAAGACCCGCCATTCACGAACATACCCAAGCTAATTCAATACGTGCACTTGTACTACTACTTTTCTGTGCACTGTAGGCTACTCCATCAGCGTAATTGACTTGAAAGATTAGGAAGCAAGCTAATGCTGCTGCAAAAGATTATACTAAAAATTGCGCGACAAAATCATGACGACATGAGAAAAATTTGCCTTAAATTTTTACAAATAAGTAAGTGGGCCGTGACGTATTGTCATTTTCCGAACATTTGTCCATATATTTGGCATGTCGTATGTGTAGCTAAAGCCGAATCTTAGAATTTCACCAAAAACAAAGGTTTATTACTTTATTTTATTTTACGTTTTTCCGTATCAGGGTATTCGTAAACAGACGTGATGTTGAGCACTGAACTATTATGTCTCGGAGTCTCTTTGTTGTAGGATCGTATATACGGTGCATGCATTAGCAAAATTTGACCAAACAGTGGCGGATCTAGCATTCAGCCAAAAAGAGGGGGAGCGAAATATTCCCCTCGCCCCTCCCCCTCTTTTCCTCTCTTTTTCCCCTCTTCTTTCCCTTTCATTTGTTCCTTTCCCCTTTTTCTTTCTTCCTCCCCTTTCCCTTAGAAGTAGGCCTCCTTGAATCCAGCCAGGGGGCCTGGGGAGCGCTGTGAGCTTCCTCAGCGGTGTCTGGGGCGGAGCCGCAGCCGAAATCGAATTTGGTGCATTTTAGCTTTAAAAGGTAACATCTGGTGGTGGCAATAATTTTAACCATTTTCCTGATACACGAACTTATTAATTAGCAGTTCGGGAGAGCATATAAAGTGTTTACTCATGCATAAAGCTCAATGAGGGGGGAGGGGGCGGCCGCACGTCCGCCTCTCCCCCTTGGATCCGCCACTGTGACCAAATAAGGAACCGTGCATTCGAAACATGAGCTAACTTTAACTTGAATCTTGATCTCCTTAAAAATTCTAGTATGCGGCACCGATGAACTATAGTCAAGGAAACGAGAAGAGAGTGGATCTGTTAGTAACTTGATGTTTTGCTCAATATTTAGTCTAAATTGAGCGAATCTTTTCGATCATACGCATCGCGGTCATCATCATCATCATCATTAGCCGAATCAGCAGCAGCTGCAGCAGCATGAAGGGTCAATTTTCTACTCACTGCAGTCTGCACTGTGCTGTTGTAGAGGCGCTTACCGTCTTACTGTGCTTGCTCATTGTCATACCGGTTACCATGGCAGGTGTAGGTAAGTCAGTTACTCTGGCCTAGTTAAAATCTGCAAGTGATGCACGACTTGTCGCGATCTATGTACGATTTATTTCATTTTTTGCCATTTTGTGCTTTAAATGTCTAAAAACGAAAACACTTTCAGTTGCGTCAAACCGCGGACAAGCATACTAATTAAAATGATGACATTTTTTTCTTTTTAAAAAAGCTTATGTCTTTACAGAAAGTCGCGTATGGTCAGTATTTTATAATTTGCAGCTTTCGTAATACGCGGTTTTAGTTTTTTCCTCGGTGTTTTAGAGGTGATTACTATTTAACTTTTTATTCTTTGTTAATGTAGGGCGATTTTTAGTGTTTGCGGACATTATTTTTTTGTTTTTTTTTTCATTATTTTAATTATTAACGTGTGGCTGATGCGAATAAAGGTTATAGTCAATTGACGTGTAGGTGTGAAGCACCTGGAGAACTGTCCGATCCAGCCCAAGATACCAATCTACATGTTGGTCGGTGGATGCTTCGGGCTGCTGAAGGTGCTGTCGTTGCTATGGCGACAGGTCAGGCTGAGACGCTATCGCGACACGGGTGACGTAGATGCTGACGTCGACGCTGTTTACAACGACGACGACGACGACGATGACGAAGGCGGAGGCGCGATAATGTCCAAATCGTCAAGGTACACATATCCCGACACACACCTGGCCTCAACGCCCACGATATTTGGCACGAAGATGTATCGGTAAAAAAGCAGCCACTGCAGTAGCAGTAACTGTCTGCCATTCGTAGTATGAGTTACACCTCGTTTGCACGATCGAGCAAACATCGAGGAAACATCAAGTAGGCCTGATGGAATTCCGCCCCCTGGCTCAAATGTAGGCCTAGGCTTAGCCCACAGCTGATCACGTGTTACATAGGCCTTACAATTAGCACCCGCCCGCCCTTCTAATTAGCATGCTAATTAACATAACTCGTCGAGCTAGCCGGTTGAATGCTAGCAAACATCGAGCAGACGTCGAGCAAACGTCGAGCAATTAGCACGCATATTTTGAATACATTTGCTTGACGTTTGCTCGATGCTTGCTCGATCGTGTAAACGGGATATTGCGCTAATTCCGTCGGACGTATGCGCAAAACATCGTCATGTTTATCGCGTAGCAGCGCCTGGAAATTTCCAGACGCCTAACCTTTATCGTCAATTACATCGACGAAATTTTAAGAACAGGGCACAAAAAATATATAATTCTTGCTCGCCATATACGATCACTAGATCCTGGACTAGCCACAACAGCTGTAATAAAGAAAACACGTGACGCTTACGCTTAAAAACAGTTTCTAAATTAATAATTAATGTTAATAAATTATATGCTGCAGATATTATGACCTTTTTAAAGGGCTTGAATTATTTATCGTGAAAAATCTTGTTATATAATTTTTAATTTACTTTTTTACACAGGCATTCAGTGTCACAATAACTGTATGTATGCAGTATACTGCTGGTGCGGAATAATGTTATACTGGCATGTAAGCCTATACCGTTATATGTTGTAAACTTACAAAATTGTAATGGCCTTCAAAGCTTTTGCTTAAAGTTGTCGAAGATGTTTCCAAACGTTAATGGATACCGCTCATTCAACGTGGATGTCTGTCTGAGCATCTAAACCGTTATTAACGTAGGCTATTAGTTACATTGGCTACAGTTTATTTTTGACATAGGCCTAATAGCTTACACGAAAGCGAATGGCATTTTTAAAATGACAGTGACAACGTTCAATGAATCATCGGAATTGTCATAACTGTGGCTGTTCCAGTAAACGCACTGCATTAGCCTATTTAGAAATGTGCATTAGGAATGAAGAAGATGGCGAAGCTGGCGTAGGCCTAGCCTAACTTTCGTTGCGTTGACAACGTTTGTCGCTTAGCAGCGAACAGACATTGCATTGGCGCCATCTCTCGAATGCCCTGGATTTACCGTTCAGCTGGCGAGGACGAGCATGCGCCTGGGCGTGGGTGACGGGGGCACCTGTTCACCGGTTATTAGTTCATTGGCCTTCAAACAAGGACGTAGCTCGACGCTATAGAATACGTGGTTTATGCTATCAGAATCATATTTACGACGGAAATGACAGTATCTTAATTACTATACACACAATCCGTTTACTGTAAACTTATTACGTAAACCTAATAGTAGGCCTGTTATCCGGCAACATAATAAGGCATCAGGCTATGCCTACTCTACCAATTCACGGTATATACGATCTTTATTTTACTGATTCTTTCTGAGATCATTTACTTACTTACTTACTTACTTATATTTTATCAGCAGTGGTGTACAGTAACAAAATACTTTTCATTTATACTTCGTTGCTGTATTCAATTAAATGCTTGCGGTATTTTTTCTCAAGCATAACTGTCAACTTTTTTACTTAAAAAACTTTTTAAATATTAAAAATTTTCGGTTTTTCTCTGTTAATTCACCCCCATTCTAATTAACCTCTAAAGTTAGGGCTAGGAGTACGGTTAAGGTTAGGATCAGGATTAGAGTTAGGATTAGGGTTAGCGTCAGCGTAACAGAAGTAATTCGGTACGGGTGAATTAAGATATAAGAGCCAAAATTTCACTGAAATTTTTCGTGCGTGTAGGTTCTCGGAGCTTCTGCTGAGCGGGTTTCTGCTGGCGTGGTTCGTGTGCGGCAACTGTTGGGTGTTCGGTGTATGGCTGCCGAGTTTCAAGCAGCAGCTTCATGCTCCGAGTGACTGGTGCGATCGTACAGTCTACGTGCTGGCAGCCGTACACATCATCGTCTGTCATGTCGTCATCCTTGTCGTCATCATCATAGCCGTTGCCGCCGCACTCAGCCGCTGTATCTCTTCATCTTCTGATGCCTAGCTCACTCCACACGACTACTTGTATACGTTTCATCACGGTCTACAGCATATAGTTGTAATAATAAACGTTGGGAAAAAATTGTGAAAACGTGCGTTAAGAAACTCGTTTTTAATGAAACTGTTCAAACGGTTGCAAACGTCAATAAAAAACGATACGTTTTTTATTTGGTTTGACGTATTAATATTAGTTTAATTGTAGTAACAAGTATCCTGTTATGGTGCTGTTTTGTGCATTTTGCTTTTTGTATTTGCTGTGAACAGTGTACTTAGTGTGTTCAGTGCATTGCATCGAAATACGTTGTGAATTTTTCTGCACTGTCGTTTGCTTGCACAATATGCTCGAGTTTTGTAATAACTATTTTTAACTGTCGTTTTTTTTACATTGATTTTTTAGCGTTTTACGCAAAAGCGTTGAGAAAATAAAAATAACCGTTACAAGTGTATTATTCGTATAAAAATTATGAACAATAACGTTTTTAAACGTTAATTGCAACTATGGTTTAAAGCGTATTATGCGAGTGTTACAAGATATAATACACTTTAGACTGTGTTGAAACGTATTTATTTCATGGCTGTGATCGACGTGTGTTCTGCGTGACACGTGCGTGTGATATACAGATCCCAGATGCGTTTCAACTATCGATTGTAGGTGTGAGATTATGAGCGTTTATAATACCATAGACATTACATTGAGAGATAAAAGAAGCTAATAGCGCTGGCGGAATAATGCTGTCGTTGGTTTCTATACGACAAGCTCATTTTTTCAAAGAATATAGGTTAGTATGTCATAAAGTAGAGTGTAACAATTAATTTGAAACATGGTGGAATTTTTAGCAATCGCTCTATTGCGAATGTATTGGCGAATGAACCAGTGAAAGAGGTGTAGTGAAGATATGGTGACCTTTTTGCTGACAGTAGGCCTATAGGAGTTTTGACTAAACTCCGAATAACCTCGTTGTTGTACCAATATGGCCTTTTATTTTTGACATATTTTCGTAGGTTACCTCACTGGCGAATGCCGCTATTTTGGTTTGAGTGACATCAGTTTATCTAATAAAATCACTTGACCGCAGTTCGCTTCTGTGTTTACCCGGTATATCATAATACTAGCAATCGACAGCCTCTAAATCATGCAGCAGTAACTATGTGAAAACAAAGTTTCTGAAATTTTAAGGAGAAAAACACAAAACTAGGCCTATAGCCTGACTCCTCGCTAGTTTTTACTCCTGTAGGCCTAGTAAAAAATGTTTTTTTTCTGTTTTTATTGCTAAACGAAAAATAGATTATATTTCAAGTTATCTGTTCACGGTTCATTAAAACATACCGCTTATGGATTATCACTATTTAATATTATTTGATGGCAATGCTCTTTCCGGCACTGAATTGTAGGGCTTTTGTGTACTGTTTTTGTACGAGACTGTCTGCCGACATTTAGCATTACATCATTGTGGTGTCCATAGCGACATGGTGACGTAGGCTAATAAGTCTGTAGGCCGTCATTTTGCAATAGCGATTGTTTAACGAGACCTAGCGTTACAGAAAAGGACGTTAGCGTTGCTTTTCGTCATTCAGTCCGATCATTGGCAGCAAAAAGATTAAAGCGGGAAAGCAAAGATCGGAATGACGAACGTGAAGACGAAGAAGAATCATACTCCTATGAACTTGGGTCATCGCGACTTCAACAACAAATTCTTATGGGAGGGCCACTACAAAGCGCCGCTTCCTACGCCCTTACCAGATCCTGTCTATCCGGAAAGACCGAAAAGTAAGTAATAACTAGTACTTTATCTCAGCTTGTGTCGTGTCTGGATGACTGAGACGACAAAGACATCAGTGAATCGATACATGAGCAGACTACATGTTGACAATAGTTATTTCAATTTTATTATGAAACTGAATATTGCACGCCTAACTTGAAAAAATAATGAAAGTGTGTTGTCGCCTGCGTTAGTAATATTTATGTGCACCGCAGAAAATTTTTCAAGAAAAACAACATCCAGTGAAAACCAGCAGACCTTCACGTTCGAAGTGGGCAAAACAAAAGCATTTAAAATGACCGTCAAAGGCAGTTAGTTATGCATGTTAAAGGCCTAATACTTCTCTGTGAACTTAACAAATAAACAATATGCAAAGTTATTTTAAAATCACAACAATAAAACGTTTCGTTTAAAACTTACATAAAAGCGAACTGTATATGCAAAGTAGGAAAAACAGTTTTGGGGGTTCTTCGATAAAAAAAAAACATATAGGTGATCAAAACGAAGCTATTGACCGATTTGTACATTTTGCAGACACACTTATCATAAAATTTGCAATATATGCCTAAGGCTAAATAAATATATAGGCCTATTTCACCACATTTTAATCTGAAACGCTATGCTGTGCAAGCAAAAGTTTTTCAGATCGGCCAACTTTGATCAAGTCATTAAGTTACGTGGGCACTTGTCCTAATAGGCCGCATTAGGGTCTTGCCTGTGTGTCTGTCCGTCTGTCCGTCTGTTTGTTTGCCAGTCCTTTTTTGTACGGGCTCTTATCTAAAAGTCGTACAGACTGCAGAAACCAAACAATGGTTTAAAAGTATCCTATGGTACTACGCCGACACAAGTTTCTAGTTTTTAATGGAGCATTTGGCATAAATTCATACTAGTTCTTTGCGACAGCTATCAGCTAAGAACGTACAGGGGCCTAACCTTTTAGTTAGCTGGCATGTATGTAGTGTACCAGCCTGTCTGGCTGCGGTTGAGGGGAGGCGAGTGGCACTTTGAGATTCCATATGGCAGGTGACGCTGCGTAGCTCTGTAACAGGGTTTCCTATAAGAGTTATACACCGCCTTTATATTTTACCTGTACGTGCGTTGAACAGCGTTCACGCAGCCTCCGTACAGTCTGGACAGCATGCAGCGTCGAAGCTTCCAGTGGCCTACTTTCAGCGACGGATTGCTGGACGATGTGCTCAAAAGCAGATACCACTACTCGCCACACACCCAGCCAGCAGTCGGCATCAGTGAGTCGAGTACTTGATTATTCGTTACTCATCGGCTGTTGTTGGGATAATGCTTTCAAACCCTCCGAAGCGCCGAAAAGGGGGGTGAGCCCCACGCATTGGCCCCACGCATCTCCGTGCGAAAGCATTTTCAAGCCCGCATAGAAAGTAAACGCGAAAAAGAAGAAAGACGAGGGACAAGGGGGTTTGCCCTCATACAAGATTTGTTGGCAATATCTCAGCTAAGAAGAAGCAACAGCCTTAACAAGCTAAACTAAAACAGACTTCGCGCTTTGTCATTTGGGTCAGCTATTTTTTCTTTAGAAAATAAATATTACTCGATATCAGTTATATATTTTGATTACCGTGTTTACTTGTTTAAAATAATTTCGGGTTATTGTGCGGTTGTCCTATTTAGCCGCAATAATCGTCTTGCCCGTCCGTCATTTTTCCGTCGATCCGTCCTCGATCAGTCCTCGATATAATAGGGTGTTTACATGATCGACCAAACATCGAGCAAACATCGAGCTGGCTCAAGCAGGCCTATTGGAAACCCGCCCCTGGCTCAAATGTAGGCCTAGGCTTAGGCTCAGCCGACATCTGATCACGTGTTACAATTACAACCCGCCCGCCCTCCTAATTAGCATGCTAATTACCATAGAACGTCGAGCTAGCTTGTTTACTCGATTGTGTAAACACCCTATAATAGGCGTAGAAAAAAAATAAAGTTGGTGTGAATGTTTCTCACACCAAAAGTAAACAGTGTGCCAATATTTTCAGTTTTAAAGGTCAAAGTTCAGGCGGACGGCTGCACGGCATGTCAGCAGTGGGTAGAAATATTTTTTCTAATTATAGCGGTATTTGAAATATATTTTTCGAGACTTTTGATCAGTGTATTTGGCATTTGGCCACTCGTAAAAAAACCACAGCCAAAGGGTTTTCAACGCAGCTGCCCGAGTCGTGTCAAACTGCGGCAAGTACGATCGAGGACTAAACCCATTTCCGGCGCCGTGTTTTACACTGGCTGGATGTCACTGACCGGATTAGTTTCCGGCTGTGCATTTAGGTGTACAAGTGTCAACACAGCATCGCTCCTGGATACCTGATCGATCTCTGCCAGCCAGTCGCCAGCATTGACAGCCACGGGCATCTGCGATCTGCAAGCCGTGATCAGCTGCAGGTTCCACGGACCAAGATGACAATCTACGGAAGCCGTGCTTTTGGACATGCCGGTCCGTCTACTTGGAACGCTTTGCCGAAAACTTTCAAAAGCAGTTTACACTGTTTATCTACTTTCAGACGTCATTTAAAATAATTTTACTTATTGTTCTACTAGCCCATCGATCGCGTTCGAGGTTGTTACAGTTAACGCGCTATGTAACTTATGTACTTAGGCCATAATGCTGTGTTGTGATGTATGCAGCTCCGACGCTGAATCCGCCAATCTATCCTCCGGTGCCGTATCACCGCGCCAAGTAGTTTCAGCAGCTGTACAGAGCTGATGTTAGCATCATAACTACATCGTCCGTGATGAACCCAATTGAATTAAACCGTTAGACAACGCGTGACTCGGCAGAAAACGTTTCTATTCATGTCATATTATAAAGGCGTGTTCAAAGCGACACAACCGAACTAAACTGAACTACCAATCCGATCTCTGTTGGCTGCGCACTAAATTTTTTCCACATATTGAGAGTTTAGTTCAGATCTGTTCTGTTGCTGTATACAAGCTTTAACTTATGCACTGTGTTCGTAATTTTAAAACAGTAGCCTCTTCCATCCGCTTACCGGTATTGCTATATTTTTGGGGCAGTGCATGTGTGGGCTATATGCATTATACACCTGTTAAACTTTATTAATTTTCTCAAGTCCGTATAAAACAATATATTTGTAAAAATGGGAAATAATTCAAATAAACTATATATGCTAATAAGCAAAAACATTCATAGCTTTAATACCGTACTGAGCACATGCGCGGCTTTTGTAGTGTCTAGGCAATCCGGTTTGTGTTGAATGCAAACTTTTCTGATTATTATTGAACATCGAATACAAAAACGATCGTTCTAGACATTTCAGTAGATATCGATTCTCTTTTGTCACTGAACTACGTACGTTTGCAACTTACACGCACTGACTGCCCACTGCAATACATAGCAGCCTTATGCCTGTAGTGGGACACGGGCCGCGGCAAATTAGATGATAAGGCATGGACGTTTCGGCAGTAGTCCGCGTAAAGCCCCAAATCTCTCATTTATGAGCGCCAAGGCAGAGGTCGAAACTGTTTTGCATTCTCATTAGGCCTATACCTACACGTACGCTCAAATTGCTATTTTAGGGGGGAAAAATTAAAAATTCGATGGCATTATATTGCACTAAATTTAAAAACAAAAAACAGCGAGATGCCGTCAAGAAAAGACGGAGTAAGGATATTGTATATTAATAACAGTTAAATGTGATTTTTTGGTTCGTGTGCTTATCATGTATGTTTAATTTTTATACTGTAACTACGTATAAAAAAGATTTAATAAAGTTAAAGAGGTGATATCGTTAAATATGAAACAGCATGCAACGTGCAAATTAAGTTCGGCTTAGAGCTTAAAGCAACAAAATTCAAAGAAATTAATTTTTGCAGATAAACGCCTACAGGTGTAAAATTTTGTGATTTTTTCACATAACATCAACAATGCCTGAGCACTTTTGGAGACAAAAGAGCAAAACAACGATTACCGTTACTACACCTTTCTAAACAATATTGCAGACTGATGCCCGACACGATTTGTGCTTTCCAACAATTTTAAAATAACGCGGACATTTATTTTAATTATATCTATCAAACGGCTTTTTAATATCATATCTGCTAAGATTGATGCTTTAAGTTTATAGGGAACCGGTTAGCTCTTCGACTGGTCCCGTTATCGCTGGCGCTCACGAATTCATAAAACATAAATCGTTAGCACTACAGAAAGTCAAAAACAATACACCGAACTCTTGTCTGTTTTCGGCTGATATTGACCGATTTTTAAAATACTTTCACAGTCAAATTTGCACGAAATTTGCAATAAAAATAAGCAGTAAAAATCCAATCGCACCTCATAGATGTTGCTACGTTACCTTGTGAGATATTAATCGTGAAAAATTGCTCCGACTGAAGCGCAACAACGGCAAACCAAGTGCAAGAGCACCGAAGGAAATGTGGCCCGTAATTAATTAATTAATTAATTAATTAATGACAAAGCCAGGAAGACCAGTAATTCGTTGTTCAACGCGTCAATATAGCAAAAGGTGCGCAATTTGATTTCACAGTCAGAGATGTCGCTTTTCTTTACACTACGATCTTCGTTTGAAATGTCTAGAGAGAACAAACTGACATAAACAAATTGCCATGCAAAACATAAGCTTATCAGCTTACAACTATTACTAATTGCTGTTGTTTTTACTTGTTTCAGTGACAGAAACCAAAAAAGCTATTCACATTAGCTGTGCTAAAAAATTAGCAAATGTACATTTTTGCTCTGACCACAAAACTATATAAATGCCTTTTCAATTGCAAACGGCGTTCAGTCAGTCGCTAATGGTGACAGATGGCATGTTTAAATTGGACTATATCGGTGTACTATTCATCGATCCGGCAGTAAAAATCGATGAAACATGCCTAACTAGTTTTTTCGCCATAGTTGCTGTGTGCTATACATCGCGTCTCTGGCAGTTTATATTTCAGCTACAAAGTGGTTTAGGGTACAAGAGACGCAAATGCTTATTTCACAAGGTAGTGTAGCGACATAATAACGACGTGACCATATTTTTTAGCAAACGCAGCACGCTTTATTGCAAATTTCCCGCTAGGTGAGAGCTAACAGCAAAATTTTAAAAATCGGACCGGTCAACATATGGCAGCATAATACTGGATTTGTTACGTTTTACTGATGATATTCAAGTTAGGTTTCCAGTTAGGTTAACTGCGTCAAAACACTGTTAAAACGTCATCACAGACAGGATCGCACCACATCAATGTTCGCAGCGAGGTCTGCCTAAAAACAAAATCCACGAAATCCATGAAATTTAGCTTTTTACTACGTTGATCTGTCTATTTGGCGCGTATTTCGCTATTTACAATTGCGGATTTTGTTTTTTTGTTGAAAATGTCATTTTTTAACATTTGGTTCTTACTTATCAGAAGTGGATTTTGCTTTTTACAATTTCGCATTTAGCCAGTTAGCTGTAGATTTTGCTTTTTAGCCTGAATAGATTGACGTCGATTTCGTGGCTTTGCTGGTTTTCGCTATTTGGGTAATAGATTACGTGAATTTTTCTATTAGTCAGTGGATTTCGGTTTTTATGCAGACCGCTGGCAGCGTCAGACAGTACTGG
>Ga0209367_1009108_pt1 | contig 13513 bp, 9 predicted proteins | sample WorMetLIZISLAND2_FD_187412 | JGI IMG/M metagenome (GOLD analysis project Ga0209367, IMG submission 187412) | Marine gutless worms symbiont microbial communities from Max Planck institute for Marine Microbiology, Germany - Olavius geniculatus... ... | reverse complement strand
CCCTTAGAAGTAGGACCTCTAAAATCCAGCTAGGGGGTCTGGAGGAGCGCTGTGAGCTCCCCCAGCAGGGTCTGGGGAGGAGCCGCAGCCGAAATCAAATTTGGTGCATTTTAGCTTTAAAAAATAAGATCTGGTGGCAACGATTTTAATTATTTTAAACTGACCAAATTGGCCAATTTCGTGCAGTTTAAACGTGTGTTTATGTTTTGTCTGGTCGGCTGTGCCCCTGTGCCCACTGCCCCCCTTGGCTACGCCACTGATCATGCATGCTGCAGTATGGCAGTCTCTGCTTATGACTGCGGTGACTGACATTCTTCTGAAGACTTGACTAATTTTTAAAAAATTACAAAAATTTAAATAAATGGGGTCTTGAAATATTAAAAAAATTCACAAAATTTACGAACCTTTTAAACATGAATTTTTCACCAATCACCTCATCTTTAGGTGAGACTCTCCCAGCTGATCAGGGACAGGTATTGGGCACCATTATGATTAGCCTATATGATCAATTCTCATGTAAGGAATTGGTGAGTGGGAAATGTTTTAGCCCTTTTTGTGCCTTTCAGATTATTATTCTCAGTGAAAAGCTTTGAACTACAGAACATGCACATGTGTCGTGGTTATCTTTGCTACACTAATGATAAGATATGAGTGGGGAATACTGGGCTACAGTAGACCAGATCCGCAGCACACGAAGCAAGCATTTCCAATTATGCAACAATCTTCTGTGCTTTTGCAATGCATTCTTCTGTATGCTATTATAAATTTCCTCGGAAGTATGCCATTAATTGCCACTAGACAGTGGCGTAGCCAGGATCAGCATGTAGGGGGGACACTTGAAAGGTAAGGCGTGGGGAGGAGTATCCCCCTCCCACCAGGGGAGGTCTGGGGATGGGGCTGTACCCCCACTCCAGAAAGTTATCTGATTCTTTGTGTGAAAATGTGTATTGCTGCATTTTTGGCACTATTCTGAGTAACTGAATAGGCTATCATTTCCTAGGGGAGGGGGCATGCGGGACTGTTCTGTTGCTGTTCCCTATTTTTTATGGCAAATTGCCTAAAAGTACACTGCACCAAATGTGACAATTCTGTGTACAACAGCTCCAATATTTTTCTGCAGATTACTTGTAGCCCCCTACTTTCAGGGACGCATTGAAGGGTGGGGGGTTAGCAGGTTTGAACTCCCACCCCAGAATTTTTTAAAGTTAATGTGACAATTCTGCATATACAGCAGTTAAATTTTTTTCTGCTCACTTCGCTTGCAGTTTATTTGTACCTTCACTTTTAAACTTGTTCCGTCACACTTGTTTGCCTTCATTATTTAAACTGCATGCACTAAATTTTGTCAGTTGATTCTGAAAAATAATTAAACTTGTTGACACCAGGTGTCATATTCTAAGGCTAAAATGCACTAAATTCAATCTCGACTGGGCTCTGCCCAGACCTGCTGGGGAGCTCACAGCGCTCCCCTACGTCCCCTAAATTGATTTGAGGGGTCCTACTTCTAAGGGAAGATAAGGAAAAGAAAGGGGAAAGGGGAGGGAAGAGAAAAAGCAAGGGACGGAAAGGAAAAAGGAAAGAAATAGGGGAAAGGGAAAAGGGAGAGAAAGTACATCAACCCCTGAGCAAAGATTCGGCGAAATCAAATGATCACTTACTCACAAATTTCCAATTTCACTTACATTAATCAACTGCCAAAGATGTCTAAAGTCCAAAAATTAAGAAATATTTCCAATCGTTTCACGCTTTTCTAACTATTTTGCAACAAATCATACATGTGCATGCAATGCGATCTCTACGTCACAGCTGTTTACTTCAAGTGTCTATCGACCGAGAACAATTATGACGATTGTACTGGATTTCAGTTATTTTAATTGTAATTAAATGCGACTACAAACCCTATATCTAACCCTAAACGCTAAACCTAACCATAACCCTAACCCTAACACTATTCCTAAACCTAACCCTAAAACTAATTTTAATTCTCCTAGAACGATTATGGCACCAATCGTACTGCATTTTAGTTATTTCATTGCAATTGAATGCGACTACAAACCCATACCTAACCCTGTTCCTAACCCTAACCTTAAAACTAACCCTAATTCTTCTCCTAAGTCTGAATATATAAACATGGCCGTTCTCGGTTTTTAGATGCCTGCGCATCTGATGTACATAATGTTTGATGTTACGTTATGTTATATTCGCGGGTGTTTACGACGACGACTGCCATGACAGTCTAGTGCAATGTTTTGATTTTGTGCGAAGTTCATGTTGAAGTTGTTAAAAAGTCTGTCTTACTGTTCCAGAAAGTTAGTGTGTCCGTAAATCGAATGAAACCTATGACGACAAAAATTCATGAAATGTGCTATAAGATGTGATTACTGCAAGATTTACGAGTAAGTGACCATGTGATTTCAAAGATTCTGGCTACAGCCTTGCCTACTTTTAAGGTTGTGGTGCCACGCCAACCTTGTTTGCCTATATTGTTTAAACTGCACTAAATAATTAAATATGTTGCCACCAGATGTCATAAGCCTATTTTAAAGGTTAAAATCCAAATTCGATTTTGGCTGGGGCTCTGCCCCAGACCACGCTGGTAGAGCAATACAACCATATCCTAGACTTTCTAGCTGCATTCAAGTGGTCCTGCTATTAAGGGGAGGGAAATGAGAAAAGGGAAAGGGGGAGAGGAAAGAACAGAAAGGAAAAAGGGGAGGAAAGAGAGAATAAAGGGGAAAATAGGAAAGGATGGGAAGAGGGAGAAAGTAAGGGGGAGAGAAGGGGGAAAGAGGAAGGCATCTCAGTTTTTTTTTGGGGGGGAGGAACGTTGCTTCCTGGTGCTGAGGTGAATGGACACCCATAGTCCCCACCCCTTATGGCTACGCTAGTGCCACCAGTGACCAGACCCACTGACTACGTCGTGCAGAATTTCGCATGTGGACTAGAAAACAATCTAGTAAGGGTGCATAGTGATTTTTGTCTTCATGGTTAATAGATTTATGAGAGTCATGATCGTTACTGCCGTTCAACTTTTGTTGACTCTTACGACAACATTTACGGAATCGGTTGTCGTTGGCAACGCCATGATTCACTCCCAAGCAAGATGACGCCAATTTTATTTGCTACAGTTACGCCACGGTACGTGCAGTAGCGACGATCAAAGACTCGAATAAACACGGCCAATTCGATGCACAGACCTGCAGAAATGTAGACAGAAGTTGTTTGTCTGCAGATGTTGCATGCGTCGATAACTTTGAACGCAAAAACAGCAGATCTATCTCAGCACGTCCACGCTGTCGAGATGTGAAGATTCGTTGACTTGGTGACAAAATCAACAGAGCAATTACGTCATTATGATGTCACAGTCATATGTTAAATTAAATGCAAAATAATATCACAAGCGTTATTTTTATTTACAGCGTACAAAATAAAAAAAATAGTAAAAAGTATTACAAATAATTTTCACGCAATGATGGGCATTAAATGTTTACAAAGTTGTATGTTACTTATTTATTTGATTTCTTCGAGTTATTTCATTTTCGATACATTACATTCTTATTTTGATTTCCGCTTTATGTGTTGCCTTTCGTCATTTTTATCAAATACAAACTTGTGAGAGATTATTTTTGTAATTTGGCGCTATAGAGTAGTTATGTTTGCTCGGTAGCACTAATTGCTGAATCGGCTGAATCGGCGCCGATGGAGCATACTAATTACTGATGGAGTAACAGTAATCAATGAATTGTCTAGTTTTATAGGTTGTTGATGCAGCTTATTCAGTTATAAAATTATTGCGCTCCATCGGCGCCGATTACTGAATCGGCCCACTGCTGCGTTCACCGCCACCTGAGTCGTCACGCGTCACTGCACGCGTCGGCTGAATCGGCGCCGATGGAGTATCATTAATCAATGAATTGTCTAGTTTTATAGGTTGTTGATGCAGCTTATTCAGTTATAAAATTATTGCGCTCAATCGGCGCCTTTTCAACCGTTTAAAGTTGCACCATAGGCCGCAGTAATTAGTATGCTCCATCGGCGCCGATTCAGTCGATTCAGCAATTAGTGCTACCCATGTTTGCTTATGTTATGTTTTGATCCTGTGTTTTGCATTTTGTTAGCTCAAAGTTTTGGCAGCATTTCCTATTGGTTGCTGCGGTAATGCTGCCCTGACAATGCAATCAGCCATGCTCGGTGTTATTTTTCGTTCGTACGGACGGTATTGTAAGCAAATCTTATATTATTTTCAGTCCGCTGTGTATGAAACTGCACGCAGACATGTCAATATGGATAAATGTGCACTACAAAAAGCGAATTAAAAAATTAAATTTAATGACATTAGTAAAAAAGAAGGCACAGGAGTGATTTACTAGAAACATTTGAAATCATTAATGGGTGTTATAATTTGCAATCAGATTTATTCTACGTTAATTCTATTTTCAGTTTGGCGAACTGATAGAAGCAATGCAAAATTTGCTACTTTCAGTTCGGGGAAAACGGATAATGCCCGACGCCGATGGGAAGCTGGCATTTTGCCTACGTCACTGTCAGGAGCTCAGCTGGTCTCACGACACTGCAGCCACTGACACTTCCAGACCTACCCTTTCGGCAGTCGACGGTCAGGTGGGACTAAAATATACCAAAAAGTTAACGAACTACCTAATGGGCCTAAAGCTGAAATAGATAAATCTTAAGTTGCGCAGTAAGATTTTAGGTTCATGCTGTAACTACACGAGCAGGCCATTATGGTCCAATTCTGCCATTGTCCAACTGAGAGTAAACTAAAAAATTTTTAACCTCTCAGTGTTTTGAAAAGATATGAAGAAGAATTGTGGCGCTTAATCATTTTTTTAGTCCATCTTATATAAAGAAAGAACGTCGCTCTGCGCAAGTCATGGTATATCTATACTCTATAGTGTCACTCTCCACCTGTGCAGATTTCATCTCAGCAGCCAGCTCTGGTAATGAGGAGTTTACTAGTTTTCCTAATATTTTTTTTTTATTTTAGAATTAGTGAATCTATTCACCATCTTTAATGCAGTACTGGTGGCAGTGTGAAATTAATAGCAGCATGGCCAAACTGATTTTAATAGTTCAGTTAGCTGCACTTTAGATCGCCAAACTGCTTTTAGTAAATTCGGATTTTTTCTACTCAGTTCGGGGAACTGACGATAGTAATTTTGGTCACCAATTTTTCAGTTCGCCAAACTGACCATAGCACTGAGCTTTATTCTTTACACATGACAAGGGTCAAAGAAAGGTCATTCAAAGAAGTTGTATAAAAATGCAGCAGATTAGATGTGAGAAAGTTTGTTCTTAGCAAAAGAGTTATTGATAGTTAGAATGCACTCTCTGATGTGTGTTTTAACTGCACTACGGTTGATCGGTTAAAAAAATTACATTAAACATGAATTGCAACTGGAAACATAAAGTTAATTTATGTAGTTATTTGTGATAGTGGGCGTTATATGGCTTTTGCTTACTTACTCGTGCCCTCAGTAATACTGGTGGCTTTGGGGAATTTGGTGAAAATGACAGCAATTTATATGATGCTATGCTTTATCCTCTGTTATTTTGTGGCATACATATGGGTGTGACTAATTACCACAACAAACTACAACAGGGCCACAATGGACCACAGCTAGGCCACAGCGAACCACAACGGGCCACAAACTGACCACAACGGGGCTACAAGCTGACCAGAACAGACCACAGTGGACTATAAAGATGGAGAAGATGACATAAAAGATGAACGAGTGGCAAAGATGGATACTATAAGACAATCGGATATAGATGTCGACAACCAAACCCAAGATCGGCAATTGGATGGCAAAGACAAACAGATGGCGATGTCGATGACGGTGAAGTCAAGAGTGCGCTGAAGGTGGAGGATCGCAAATATGGAGGACCAAATTATCAAAAAATCAGGAGGTGGAAAATGGAGGACTGGAATATGGAGGACCGATTTTTGTGAGGTGCGCAGACAGTGAAGATCTCATGATCCTAGATTGCGTCGTTTTGGCACAATACTACCTTGACAGATGGATGGATGTCTTTGCTATAACTAAGACAGCAACTGCTCAAGACAGCTGTGACAAGCTCTGCTGACATTCTGTACAAATGGAGGATCATGTCAGCTTACTGTTGATAACAAGTCAGCTTATGTATGAACTGCATAGTAGCAGAATGTGTAGGCCTATGAGTACCAACTATTTTGGTTCATCTGACAGTATACAAACATTTGTGACAAGCTTAGTTATACTGTAATATACATCGATATTGATTTACCTAGTGCAATTTTCTGGTTCCATAAGAATTAATAAACTGCTTTTATATGGCTTAACCGCTTAATAGTTTAATTTAGCCTATTCATTTTTTTGCCAGAGTAACAATTAGAAAGTTAATCAGTTATATGTGATGTGCTTTTCTGGTCATAATATTGTGTTAACATTTTTACCTCCATTTCTTTTTTCTGATAATTGGTCCTTCATCTTCTGGTCCCTAATTTTCCACCTCTTGAAATTTGGTGCTGCATTTTGCATTCCTCCATTTTTCACCTTCCGAAAGTTAGTAATTATCATTTATTGTTCTTTTTTTGGTTTTTCCGGTCTTTCCGGTTTTTCCAATATTTTCAGTCAGCCCAAAGTTGAATGAGATGGAAAGATGACAGAAAACGAATGGACAGCAAAGATGACAGCAAAAATGGAGAAAGACATCTCTTCTTCTGCATCATTTTTCTTGTTGTTTTTGCCATTCTTTCGAAAAAAAATGTGTTTGCTGTGGTCCATTGTGGTAATTAGTCATACTGCAGATATATCCTTTTAAATGCATGGAAATGCTTTGACGTTCAGTAAATGAAGTAACTTTTAATAATTATTATTACACATTATAACTTCTAATTTCTGACTAATTAATGTGCCAGTGGCTTTATAGACTGATGATCTGAGCCTACAACGCCTATGGATGTGCCTCCTATTTTCTATATAGTTGGATGGAAAATACTGTTCATGCAGATTTATTTTTCATCCGACTAGTGCTGATGGAAAATAGCGTTATGTTGGCTTACTTATCTGTCCGCGCGGACGGAAAATAACATCAATGATCAGCCATAGAGCTGCCCTTGCTGTACAAGTGTTGCCACCTATGTCAATTGACCTCAATTTTTTGGGACTTTCCAAAGGAGTCAGCCATTTCATGCATACCATGCATACTAGAGATTTCTTCGAAATGATAGTGCGCTATATAAATGTTAACTTATTATTATTATTATTATTTTTTTTAATTATTATTATTATGTATTATTATTATTATTATTAAAATCACCCAACCTGCTGGCAGTGCAGCTGTCTATTGCGGATTAAGTTCAGGGCTTGAAAATGAAGCCTGTTTTCAATTATTTTGAATGAATGAATGAATGAATGAACGTTTATTTTTGTTACAGCCGAATGGCTGGATTGCGACAATACATACAATGCAATGCATGAATACAATGGTGCAATAACATAGAGGATGTTACTTGATGTTGTTTTGGAATAGTGACATATGTGATATGAAATACGTGTACGCTTATTGTCGTAACTGAACTGCATGCTTCTTTGTAGAAACTGATAATGCAGCCACCAGTGCAGAAAACACTGGACTATGTGGCAGAAGTGGAAATAGCTGCTGAGGATGTTCTAGCCGATCGACGTCAGATAATTGACTTAGATTCACAGCGTCAAAAAACACGACAAGCTGTTAGGTTAGTGGATGCAGTTTAAGACTTACTATATTAGCAGAGCAATTTATTTGATTGTTAATGTTTGTGATAGAGTTAATTCTGATAAGAATGCAGATGACAGTTGTGTGCTTTATAGGGAGCAGTGCTCTCTGACTTTGTAGCTTAGACTCTGTATTTTAATAACTTTAAGCATAAAATGTTTTTTTGTAGACTACTACATCCTAAACTACCTGGACATGAATTGCCTGTTTTTTTGTAAGAATATTCAAAAGTTCAGCGTGATTTTAATGGTTTGATAATATATTGGATAGACCTAGTTAGATGTAAATACAGAGTTTAGAGAAGTAGTCTTTGACATGCAATTTTTAGCACATGTAAGCAGATATGGTCCTACTTTGTAATTTTGCTAGACAGTTGATATTTTTGCTTATGGTGGATTATCATATTGGCTTTTATCATTTGTCAACTAGAAATTTGGGGCAGATCCCAACGTGAGTCTGTCCAGCGCCATAAGTCTGATTGGGGAAAAATTAGGTTGTTGAAATTCTTCTCCTTGCAAAGTCATGTGGTCCTAATTCAAATTCATTAGGATACGCAGTGTTGACTTAGGGTAGGTTGCAATGAGACAGTGGAACTTTTTGGTTAGTGGTGTCACCAAATTTTTTTTTGCCCAACAGGGTAGTGGTTGTAGTTGATCACTTGCTATTCCTGTTTTTGATATCACGATCTGTTGCAAAGATATGGGCGTTCAAAGTCTAGTATTGTCCAAAATCACGTGCACTGTTGACTTCGGGTGGGTCAGAGTAAGACAACAGAACTTTTTTGTTGATGGACAGAATTTTATAATTTTTTTTCGTTTAACAAGGGAAAGGCTGTAATTGATTAACCGCTATTCCAATTTTTGACATCTTGCTCCGTTTCAAAGATAATTGCGATCAAAGTCGAAAGTTGTCTTGAATTGAGCCGATTTTTAAAAGTTTTTGCTTTCAAATTTTAACGGGGCAGTGCTCGGAAAACGTTATACCCGCGTTATCACCCCCACCTAGCAGCACATCTCGTGGTAAAGTTTCGTGAGGCTGCTCTTGTTAGCTTCAAAGTTATACAGGGTGCGGCAGAAAAAAAGTAGCCCCCTAAAGTTTTTTGTTGTTTTCTCAGCAACTGTTTGGCATTTTAATCTGAAAATTTACAGATTTATTTTCTGAAATGTTCTATGGATAACTGCCAAGCAAATGTGATTCTATTGAAAAATGACGAAGTTATAGATTTTTTTAACATGACTGCCTACCGATTTTTCAGCATTCAAAAATGTTCAAGCTACAACAGAAATGCAGTAACATCGTTGAATCATTGAAACAGCACAGTTAACTAATGATTATAAGCCAGAATTCCAATGTCATTGTGAATGTTCGAAGTGTCCAGCACCAGCCCCAAGCTCCAACACAAGACTTCAGTTGCTTAATTTGAGAATTCTTTCACAACCTTGTCAATTGGTCCTTGTGACACTGTGGCAGGTTACCCAAGGAAACCTGAAGCTTTTTTTGAGTTCAGCGATTGTTTTCAGCTTTGTTTTGAGCTTGTGGTAAGCCTCCAACATTGCACCCCACACGTAGTAGTCCATTAGGTTTATATTTGGCGAATTTTTTAGGCCACTGGTCCTTTGTGATAAGTCACAAATATAAGTGATAAGTCTGGACAGTTGCCCTGCAGCCCGTTCGTTCCATGTGCTGTGTGTGCTGGTGTGCCATCCTGCAGGAAGATGAACCTGGTGGGCAGCCAGCAATTGCTTTAAAAGAACGATAATTAAGTGATAATTTACAAACAAAATAAATTACTGTTTATCAAAACGTCATTGTGATGTCATCGGCAGTAACGTGGTAGCCAGTTTTTGAAAATTAAATAGTATTTTTAGCTTGAACATTTTAATGCTGAAAAATCGGTAGGTGGCCATGTTACAAAGTCTATAACTTCGTCGTTTTTCAACATAATCATATTTCACTTGGTGGTTAGATGTAAAACGTTTCAGTAAGTAAAGCTGTAAATTTCCACATTAAAATCCCAAACGGTTGCTGAGAAAACATCGAAAAACTTTAGGGGGCTACTTTTTTGCCGCACCCTGTAGAGTCTCATACACTACATTTTAAGCCAATTTTTGACCCCTTTTGGTAAAAATTGTTTGGGAGACCCCCATCTATGGTGGGGTGTGCATTAGCAAGACTTTGTCATTCTTTAGTGTGTGTAAAAATTTCAGAGCGCAGCACTTCCTACATACCGAAATATGGTTTTCCAAAAAAGTCGATTTGGGTGGGTATGATTACACGTTGAGGACTTCATAGTTAGTGGACCAATGTTCACCAGACTTTTTCTGCTGAACGTGGGATGAATTGAGGTAGATCATTTACGTCCGATTTTGAATATCGTTATCCATTTTGCAGATATTTGCCTCCGAATTTTGAAGTTCGAAATTGGGCCAAATATTGCACGTTTTTGGCCTCTAAAATATCTTTGGCGAAGGCCTCCTCAAAATTTTGGACTGGCATTATTAAATTCGGCGTACTACTGATCTTCATGCAAAATTTCGCACCAATTGGTTGACAGAGCTCAGAGATCTCGTATTGAAAAGAAAAAAATTAATAAAACATCTGCAGTAAAACATAAGTCCGCTCCGAAAGCTATTGCTTTCGGGCAGACTATTGGATCATGTTGAAGGTCTAAATTTGGTGATGTTTCCACCTTTAATTCATTGTATTACTGTTTAACACATTTGAAACTGCATCTAGAATTTGCATGTTTTGTTAAGAGCAGAGAACTCCATAAAGATAAAATGTGTGACAAAACATGGTTGTGTTTCGGAAATACGTTCATCAAGATGCCAAAAGCGTCTGCTAAACATCTTCTGGAAAAAGGTTTTTTAATTTTTAGTTGAATTATTGCTAGATTAATGTATCTTGCATTAGAAGAAGTTAGTTTGTTTTCTGTTTTAGTGCATTGATGATATTTGCTAGGTGATATACGGTAGAAGGTTCGCTGAATTTTTAATTATATATTTTTCTTGACACTGGTCTTACTTGGAGCAACTTTGCGAAAGTAGGTCAGTTGAAAAGCCAAAAGAGAATCAGAGAAGGGTTGTAGCTGATTTCAGGTGTTTTTTTATTGATGTAGCATTTTCTGCAAAAGTTAGTTTTGTTACAATGTTACCAGTAATTAGCATAAGATGTACAAATTTTTGGGCACTTTTCATACATGAGTAGTAGTGTTTGCAATCCCGGGATCCCGAATCCCGAGATTGGCCACGTCTCAATCCCGGGATTACGGGATTACAAAAATTTGTAGAAAAATGTACTTTTTTGAGTGTCAAATGACACAATTAACAATTTTAACTTTTTAATGAATAAAATATTCGATGCATGTTATAGAGTTCTACTTCTTCTGTGCACTGTAATTTGTGTTTTTTACAGTCATAGTCACTCCCTACACTCACTCGCAATACCTTCTGTACGGTTGGCTTACTACATACTCATGCATGGAATAAGTCTACTATAGATACCAAAACAGCGACCATTCTGTAAGACTAATCCTGAAACGGGGTCCCAGGAATACAAATTTCTCAATCCTGGATCCTGGGATTGGGAATTCAATCTTGGGGTTGCAATCACTAATGAGTAGGATGTCAGTTCTGTTTCGTGTCGTGACTCACGCTTTTGTCTGTGGTCCTAGCAGTTTTTTACTTAGGCCACGTTAAAAAAAAATCTGTAATGTAACGTCTTTTGATTTATTTTTAATGCATTTTTGGCTCAAGTAGAAAATAATCAATGTATTTGTTGAAATTAGATTTTTATTCAATTAAAAAGGTGGTTTTTTTCTGCACTGTCCCAAACGTACAAGCAGTGCAGTGCATTTCCCACACAATGCATCTGAAGGATAATTAAATGGGTTGTTGCAGACTTCAAAAATCTGGATGTGAAGATTAGTGAGACACGAAGTGAATTGAAAGAGAAGGTGAATCGACTGCGCGAACTTGAACACAAAGAAGAACTTCATGGTTTCAATCTTAATCCACTCAGTAGGGAAGAGATGGCGGCTGTGCAGAATGTGTTATGAATCATTGTCTGAGGTTGTTTTGTTGCTGGTGTCAAGGTTTCTGTTGCTGGAGGACTTGCATTCGTACGAGCTGTAGTCCGACATCTGTCTGAAATAGTGACAGTTTATTGCTATTAGTGATGAGCACATTATGTTCATGCTTTCATAGACAGAAACAGTGTGCAAACACGCAGGTTGCAGAGATGAATCAGTCCTAGGATTACATTTTGCCTACTGTTGGGACGTTACAAGTGATGATTCTTGTTTTAGGTCCATGCAGCAACCACTGACAACTACAAACGTTGTTCCAATGCAGTGTCATGCAGTAGGCAGCTGCTGTTACTTTAGAGCAATCATGATTGACACTACGCTATGTCTAGTTGTTGCCTAAACTGTACCATATATGCTTCCGGTGTTGATTGTTCTGTGTCTCTGATAATTTGCACAGACATTCATGGGCGTTGGAAGCATTTGAAAGTTGGAGGAGCAAGCAGTGTCCGGGGCCATGGCGAGCGCATGGAGCGCGAGCCTATAACGGGGGTCTGGGGGCAGAGCCCCCAGCGGGGTCCAGGGACAGAGCCCTTGGTGGGGAGTCAGGGGGGCTTCGCCCCCCTGAAGCTGAAAGCTTTTTGGTTCTTGAACGTCCCACCGAGCGGCAAAACTCTAAGATGTCTAAGTCGATTCGACTCAGTCTAACATCGCAGTGCAGAAGGCACAAACTTTTGGGGGAGCAAGAGCTATGGCCTGCTCTCCCGTGCCAAAAGTTGGGGGAGCAGCTGCTCCCTCTGCTCCCCCTGTTCCAACGCCCATGCAGACATTACGTGTACTGTTGAATGGCAATATGACTGTATGACAGTCGATGTATGAATTGAGTGTTGAAGGCCAGTGATTGTTATATGGCTAAGAGTGGAAAAAACCTAGGACTTTTAAAGAAAAATTTTAGGTTTAAGGTTTTCAGATTTTGAAGTTTTTTGGTGTTGTAGGTTTTTTTGGTGTCCAGTGAACACCATGCACAAAATAACGACCCAGGAAAAATCGTTTTCACCTTGTCCATCACACAATCACATTGTTTTCTATAAATTATAGCAAAATAAAGTAATTAAAAATCCTGATTAAAATATGAAATAAAATATAACATGTAATAAATTTCACAACAAATAAAAAACCTAAACAGACTAAAAATTGACTTCTGAAGTTATTTAGGTTTTTTTAAAAACCTAAAAACACTAGGTTTTTTCGAATTTTATTTTCCAGCCCTGAACATGGCAGTGTATAAACTGAATTGTTGCATAAAGTTCTACTTATGAAAAAGTAAATTAACAATTCAGGTCTACCATTCAGAAAAGCCGCCATCTTGAGGGCCATCAGAAATCTGTTACATATGATGACAAAACTGCCGCTTGTCGATACCTCTATCCAGTTTAGAGATATTTGTGGTCAAACTCGAAAATTGTCGTAAAACGTACTAAATTTAGGACGTTTTTTGCCCTCCCAAATTTTAAGGGGGGCGGTGCCCCCAAATTTCGTACCTGCTTTAACACCCCAACCTAGAGCCGCGTCAAGTGCCAAAGTTTCGTTGGGCTACACCCCCTAACTCCCATGTTATAAGAGATCATTTATTGCAATTTAAGCCAATTTTTGACCCCCTCTGAAAAAAGTTAAGGGGGGCCGCCGTCCCCGGTGGGGGGTGCGCTAGTAAGACTTGGTCATTCTCTAGCG
>Ga0209367_1009107_pt1 | contig 13514 bp, 7 predicted proteins | sample WorMetLIZISLAND2_FD_187412 | JGI IMG/M metagenome (GOLD analysis project Ga0209367, IMG submission 187412) | Marine gutless worms symbiont microbial communities from Max Planck institute for Marine Microbiology, Germany - Olavius geniculatus... ... | reverse complement strand
ATGTGCATTTTTATACACAGTGGCTCAGTTAAAAAAACTGCCAAGTTTTAGCTTTGTATCTAATTCCGGTCAAATTTGGCGTGCGGTTCAAAATGGCGGAAAGTCCGATTTGCCCGGCCATTGTAGTCTTAGAACTTCGCCGGCATGCAACAAAAGTTTGACTGGACCGATCTTCATGAATTTTTCACACGATATTTTGTTGTCGATTCCCTCTCTGCAGTTTGGGTGACACCCACCCCATTTTTTTTTGGGGGGGGCGGTAAAATTCTGATTTTTTTTACTTTGGCATTTCTAGCTACCTCACATCAAAACTTAGCACTGATGTCTTGTACCTGTTTTCTGTTTGAAGTCAGCGTTACTCCCCCCTAGACTCCGAACACGCTGAGTGTTGTGCTTTTGTATTATTTCTAACTACAAATTCAATAAGCATTTTGTTACTGACGTTTACTTTTACTTTTTCATTTGAAAGCAATTTATACAGGCCGTTACTGTTAACTTTCACTTAAGTAAATTTTTTCTGTGCTATTTATACTGTTACATAAATAACAAATTGCCCAATTTTTTTAGTCCGCCCGAACACGATAGTTTTCGGAAGGACTTCCGTTTTACGCATGATGTTTTTTTCTTTCGTCGCAAGATCTCCGAGATGCGTGGGCCGACCGGCGCGAAATTTTGCACGATGGTCAGCACTAGGCCAAATTTTATAATGCCGGTTTAAAATTTTGAGGGGCACACCCCAAAAAAATTTCGGGAACAAAAACATGCAAAATTTGGCCCGATTTCGGATGACTTCGAAGTTCGGCGGCGAATGTCTCCAAAACGGATGGAGATACCTAAAATCGGATAGTCATTTTGTGTATGACGATTCCTCCTGCGTGAGGCGAAACAAGTACGGTAAAGTTTGGTCCAGTGACCTTGGAGATTTAGATGTGAAATCGTACCCCCTTAAAGCGCAATTTTCGGAATACCATATTTCGGCCCCTAGGGGGTGCTGCGCCTCAAATTTTTACACGCGCTAGAAAATCACCAAGTCTTACTAGCGCACCCCCACCGGGGACGGCGGCCCCCTTACAACTTTTTTCAAAAAAAGTCAAAAATTGGCTTAAAATGCAATAAATTAACGCTTATAACTTCGGAGTTAGGAAATGTAGCCCGACAAAACGTTGGCACTTGACGTGGCTCTTAGTTGGAGTGTTAACGCAAGTACGAAATTTGGGGGCGCCGGCCCCCTTAAAATTTGGGACGGCAAAAAACGTCCAAAATTTAGTGCGTTTTACGACAAATTTTGAGTTTGACCGCAAATATTTTTAAACTGAATAGAGATATCGACATAACCTAAACGGCGTTATTAAACACGGTTAATTCCGCGTTAAGCAATAAAAATTTTGTGAAATTCCGTTTACCACAAACCAAGTTATAAGCGTTAATGTTGACCTACCCTTAGTCGCATTTTTCGGAAGATCATATTTCGGCCCCAAGGGGGTGCTTCACTTCCAAGTTTTTACACGCGCTAGAGAATGACCAAGTCTTACTAGCGTACCTCCCACCGGAAACTGGGCTTCCCTTACAACTTTTTTTAAAGGGGGGTCAAAAATTGGCTTAAATGTAATAAATTAGCGCTTATAACTTGGGAGTTAGGGAATGTAACCCGACAAAACTTTGGCACTTGACGTGACGTGCCTCTATGTTGGGGTGTTAACGCAAGTAAAAATTTTTAGGGTACCGCCTTCTTTAAAATTTGGGAGAGCAAAAAACGTCCAAAATTTAGTACGTTTTACGACAACTTTCGAGTTTGACCGCAAATATCTCTGAAAAAAATAAAGACAGCGACAAAATCTAAACGGCGTTGACGAGAGCGATTCTTTCGGCGTTGAACAAAACAAATTTTGTGAAATTTTTTTCACTACGAACATAGTTATAAGCGTTAACGTTAACCTACCCTAAGTCGACAAAGCGCGTTCGGCGTATACCAATGCATTTGAGTTTAAGCCACGTGACTTTGATGACGGGGAAATTCTCCTTCCTTTTTACTTCCTCCTCTTTTTTAATTTCCCCCAATCGGACTTAGGGCGCCGGACGGACTGACGTTGGTCTTTGTCTTAAATTTTTAGTTTACTTTTACTTCAGTATTCAGGCTCAGTACTTCGTACAGCATTGATACAGGTGGTTAACTTAGTGCTAATGCGTCTGGATCTCGGTCACAGTGTGTTGCCCGGGCTTCCGTTTTACTTGGTTTATGTCCATTGTTTCTGTGGTATTTTCTAGTGCATGATTGCATGTGATTTGTCAGTGCAGTACTTGTGCCCTGCTTGTGTTGTTATGTTTTGCTTTTTAAAATGACGAGCCTGACCAACGCAGTACTTCCTCTTTGTGTGAAGGTTGCAGCTTAATTCAACAGGTGTGAGCTGCAGTCATTATAGTTATTGTCTGTCAATTATATGCACTGCCTCACTTTACATACGTTTACTTTCTTTGTTTATATTCATATTTATACACTGTAGCAGAATCATTTTGTGCTAACAGTCGCCGAATGTGTATGTTGGCTTGTTCACAAGTGGGTACAGGTCACTGTTCCGACAAGCATTGTTCCGACAAGCGCAACCCCTAAACATTATAGTACCATAAAGACACCTCCACATGTGTCCATTTAAATGGCAGCTTTATATGTCATCTGAATACGCACTAGGTTTAAGGTTGATGCGTGCATCAACATACGACAAACCCTATATACAAGTCGACTCAGACATACAGTGAGTGGCCAAAAGTGAGTAGCCATGCCAAATAATAACACCGTGTCTGAAACTAAAGTGCATCCTGGCATAGGCAGATTTAGGGGGGGCATGCCTTCTAAGATGCCCAAGTCGCCTTTTTTGCCTGGCATATGCAGTGCATTTCTGCAGTAAAATAATAAAATTTATACTCAGTGTATGAATTTTTGGGGGTTTTCATGCTCCAAAAAACCGTCTGCTTCCGGGGCTGCGCCCCGGCAACAGGCTTCTCCCTGAGAAATCCACCTTTGTTTTCGGCCTTCCGCCTCAATTTTTAGCTTTTGGGGGCTAGTTCGTTTTTTGACTCTAATTTTTGGCTATGCCTAGGAAAGAGTAAGTAACAATAATCAATAAATAATGCCAGGGGAGTTTAAACCATAAAAACCTAACTAAAAAAACGCTACAATAAAAACAGAAAAGGTTTTTTTAAAATTTAGGGGGAGTTGGATATTATTATTATTTTGTATTTTTCATAATATTTAAGATATCTTGCAACCAGAAGGGTTTTGTGACGTTTAGAATGTACCAAATTCGTGTTTTGCTGGGGGAGCTCATGACGCTCCCCAGAGTCTCTAGTCGGCAGGGGAAAGGGATACTGTCTTTCCATTTCCCTTTACGTCGACGCCTGTGGCACCTCACCTTGAGTTTGAGGGGATTGTTTCAAGGACTTAGGAGGATAGAAGCCCCCTTGAATAACCCTTTTAATCGCATGCAAGTCAATCTTTGTGGCAGTCTTTGTATTACTGCTGTATTTCTATACTGTTATGGTCATAGAAAAATAACGAAAATCAGCACAGAGTCCACGAAAATACGCCATTTTTACCTTAAGGTCTGAAAAATTTTTCTGCGGAGGGGCACTGCTCCCTCCTCAGTCCCTTACCCCTGTGGGAAGGGGAACACCTCCTTCCCACGTCCCACCCCCTTTGCCTCGCCTCGACTCGGCTCGTGCCTTCGGCGCTCGACCTTGCCCCACCAACTTCAGCTCCTGGATCCGCCTAAATCCGCCTATGCATCATAGATTTCTTACGATAACTTTATTAATTTTTGGTCGATTTGTGGGCCGACCATATAGGTCGCGCCCTATGCCAAAACAAATTTTGTTACAGTGCAGCATGTGTCTCTTGTCTGTGGTGAGCAGACTGTTAATGCAAGACGTGCTGACATCCGGTGTTCTGGAAGGGGACCCGGGACAGATGGCTTTCACTTGCTCGCTTTCGTTGCTCACATCCCGTCAGTACGCACTAGCAGGGCAGCTTGTGCAGTGGAGCATTCAACATGGTAGACCGGGACTACCCGTACTGAATGCAGCACTGTTTGACCTCATGACGTTTACTCCAATGTCAATCATGGGCAATTTGCATGTACCTGTCACTGAAGTAGCCACAGTTCTGATAGCGGTAGATAACATGCAATTGTTTGTATACGGTACCCGTATTCCCTTTTCGTAATCAGGATAATAAAAATGTCCGGATTTGCCTTTTAAACAACTGAAATAAAATATGTTGAGTAATATTAAAGAGTATGTGTTTTTTAGTGCTATGAAGTTTTACAAAAGTTTTAGGAAACTAACTGGGCTATCATTGTGTGTACTTGGTGTTGATTAATTTTTACAAACATAAGCATGTTCGATGATTCTGTAATCAAGTAACTTGTTTGGCATGTAGATTTAATGTTGACTGTGATTTAAAAGCCAAAATATGTGAGTAAAGGTTACAAATAAAGGTGTGTTAATTCCACTGCAAGCCTGACCAACCGTCATCAGTAGCGGTTTACCGTACAAGTCAATGTAACAGACTGACAGGGACACAAGCGCGGTGGGATTACGTTCAGTTCAACGTAACTTAATTTGTTTGTCTTATGCGTTGCACTTGTGCTCAGTCCTTTGCTGTGTGACTGAAGTTTAAAAGTCTGAGATTTCAGGAAATGACTTATGGCTGCATTTAAGGTTCAAATCTGTTTATGACAGCCTATGCACGTACTGCATAGTGGCGCCTGTTGCTAGAGCGATTCTGGTCGTCAGACTGTTTGTCCGTCTGTCTGTGCCAAGCCAGTGCACTGCTGAGATAGGCTGTTATTATTTATTATTGTTGTCAAAGAGAAGATTAACGTGGCGTTTAGTCAAAAAAAACTACAAGGACACGCTACAAGTTACTTTATATAGAGACATTGGGCCGAAAATTGCTCTGCAAAAAATGTCAGTTTATGTCATTGGCCGCTGTCAATGTCCTTGTGTTGCTTCTTCTTTTCCACCGTTGTGCTGTGGCTACCACAGTATTTATCTCCGGTGCCTGTATTAAGTCGGCGCCTTTACTTACTAGGCGAACATGGTATGAGCCAGTGTTTTTCGATTGTGTTCCAGGAGAATGCCTGCCATTTCACAGTTTTTTAAAGGTGCAACTACTTTAATGACCCTCGCCCGAGCACATCCTGCCGCAATGAAGGAACTGTTAGTTGCTGGCATGGCACAGCCACTGACACGTGTCCGTTTTCGTCAGCTGTACGATATCGACTGGTCAGACAGTGGGTCAAACCGCAGACAGCAAGAAGAAGACACAATCTTCTCTTGGGAAGTGTGTCTGCAGAGATGTGAAGGTATGGAAAGGACTACAAGTCGTCATGGCAGCCTAATGAAACAGTCATCTGTTTATGAGATATGTGATGCATTTTCAATGTGAATTCACGCTTGGCCTGAACTGTGTACACATGTATATGGCAATATGTCGACAACCGACACATGGTAAAAGAAACCGCCCGCAAAATGTCAGATGGTCGCGGGGCCGATGACATTACTTCAGTAAAATAGATTAGGCAACCAAGGGGCAATGGACTGGACACCACGTTCCACGGGACGTATTGTTGTTGCATTGGTTTCACTCTTTACATTTTAAAGGAACTTCATTTTTATGAGAAAAGTGTTGCAGTAAACGTTGTGTACACTATGACAGTTTGCACTTGACAGTTTTTCGGGGCTGTCTGAAAAAAATAGCTTCATGCAATTCTAGTTATCATTGTTTATGTATGTACACATAAAGGATTGGAGACTCCCTGCATTGTACATGTAGTACGTAAGTTACTGTGCAGTGTTCTGTACTCTGCAGATACATGCTAACAGCTTGAAATGTGTATTGGTTTCAGACACAACTAGCAAACTGTCATTGGCAGACATTTTAATGTTCTGGACCGAAGCCAGTGCAGTACCACCATGCGGTTTCTCTGACATCCTGCATATACAATTCTATGATCGTCTTGAAAACGAGGCACGCAGGCTTCCATCTGCCAGCACGTGCGCCTTAATTATGTGGCTGCCACGAAATGTCGATGAACCAGATGTGCTTCTTGACGCCATCAGTCTCTCAGCTGGGTTTGGAAAAATATGAAAAAAATTAATGATGTGTTGCTGTAATTTATTTCTTTGACAATTGTCTCCCATTTTTCAGTCACTGTCAGTTAGTGGAGGAATATTTCTCATTGTCTTTTCACTTTCATTTTAATGAGCATGCTAACTGCTGAGCTGAACATTGGATAGATTCGTCGAAGGCAGACGTGTGCAGTCTATTGTAGTATGCTCAGTGTAGTTGTCAGTGTTTATTGTTGTTACAGAAAATCTCTAATTTTATGATATATTATGCTCTGTTTACTGAAATCAGTGTTTGACATTTTCAGTTCCTTTCAGTATTAATCAGCTATGGTGCTGCGCGCATAATTGTATTGCAGGGCTCCTGTTGTGACACAAAACATTGTGAAACATAAAATAGTGAAATTATGTCAGTTTTGCTTAGTTAAATTTACTGCAAGTAACATTCAGAGCTATTACCATCTTGAGCTTTACAGTGTGGGATAACTAACAACATAAAGTTCTCTTTGGTATTTGGCTTAATTGCATTGAAACTTTTAAATGCAGTGTTATAACTGTTGCTTTTCTTTTCTGTGAACCTGACTGTTAAAAGTGTCTACTGCTTGTTTTTGCATTGATCCTGCGCTAATTTACAATGCTTATCGTCGACCTGTGAGTAGTAAGTTAAGTGCATGCCGGTTGTCAGCATTTCAAGAAGAACACCACATCGTCAACATTATTGTAAATTGGTGTGGATTACCACTGTTTGCAGAACATGATGACAGTATATTTTGGGTGAAAGCAAAGTTAAGCATGGCCGAGTATAGGCTACACGTGTTGGGGCTGTTTTCATGCTTCCGCCAGGTAGTGTGCTGGAAGCATTATGTTTGGCATCTGTCTGTGTGTCCGAGCGTGTGTTAGTGCACCCAAACCTTCTTAGCACGACAACGCAAAACCTAATTGACGGAGTTTCGCCAAATTTACATGTGTGTGTGTGTGTGTGTGTGTGTGTGTATGTATACTGTCGCTTTGTGTGTTCAGTGCCGGATTGGTTAGTTGATTCTCCGAAAAATCATTCAAGTAGTTGTTACCAGATGTTACATTTTAAGCTGAAATACACCAAGTCTGATTTTGGCTGCGGCTCTGCCCCATACCCTAGGGGAGCTTACAGTGCTTTCCAAATCCCTTAGCTGGATTTAAGGGAACCTACTTCCATTGTTTCTACAGTCAAAGAAAGTCAAAAAAGTTAAGGAAAAATCAGAAAATCAGAAAAAGTCAGGGAATTTTACATTTCAAAGCCAGGGAAAAATGAGATGGTTAGGGAAAGTCAGGGAAAATCAAAGTGCCAGGGCACAAAAGTTAACAAAGTGCAGAAAAAAATTAGAACTGTTTTTCGCAGACTGCATACAACAATTAAAATTTTTTTTTTTACTCGCTTCGCTCGCAGATTATTTGTACTTCCACTTTCAAATTTGTTTCACCGCCTTTGTTTCTAGTCAGAATGCAAGCGATTGAAAGCCAACATTGGTATTTCACGTGATCATATTAGTCAGGGAAAACAATACATTTTTTGGAAAATTAGGAAAAAGTCAGAGAAAATGAATTCTGCAGAGTAGTAAAAACCATTAACTAAAATTTACTAAGAGAAAAAAAGGAGAAAGTGAAGAAAAAAGGAAAAACGGTAAAGGAAAGGAAAGGCAAAAGATAGGGAAGAGAGCGAGACCCAAGGATTTACTGAAATGACACCACTGGTTGTCCAAACTAGTTTTGTTACGTTACGGGCCTGGTTATGTTGGCGTGACCCGTGGTCCATGTTAAATGCTAAAAACAACATACTTTTTTGAATAACAACATTCTGCCCGATTTGGTTTTAACTGACTGGCTGTTGAGGGACACAGTTCGGAAGATATGAACTTTATTAAAGTTTTTTCTTTATTTCAACGTACGTGTTGCTTGTTTTGTTTTTCCCAGGTAATGCAAAAGCAGACACTGGGTGAGATTGAAATTAAAACGGCTGTTTGATAAGCAGGTGTGTTAAAAATGTTTGCACCAAAAATTATTAAAATCTATCAATCTTGCTTCAAGTTACAATCGATAATGTTGGGGATGTTATGGACGTATTTTTGTTCATTTCCACGCATATATTGTTGGTTCAGTTTTTCCCGGGTAGTGCAGTAACAAACATTAGGTAAGGTAGTACGATAACGTGCCATTAAATGGCAAGTTGTGCCAGAAATATTTGTACCAAAAATTATCGAAATTTGTCAACCCTTCTTCGAGTGACAATCAATAATATTCATGATTTTTTTTCCGGACACGGTGTATTATCGGCTGTATTACACTTGCATAACTGTGTTATGACGTTACAGTTTTCGTTGTTTAATATGTCATATTTTAGTCACAGGTGCTACTTGTGAGAATGAAAAACTGAGCGAGTTTGACAAACTGCTCGATCACAGTCCGGTATATTTTTTAGTTTTATTTTATGGTGCTACTTGGTTCATTCATTGTTTACGGTGCAATACAGACTGTGGTTTTATGTCACTGATGACATGCATCTAACTATCTATCTGTTCTGCTAAGGGAGCAGGTTTTTATAACGTGCCAGCTTAGTGTATGTCAACAACCAGTGGCGGATTCAGCATATGGTTTTTGGAACTCAAGCCCCCGCTAACCCCTAAAGCCTCAAAAGCCCCTTTCCCACCCGATGTTAAAGCTGCTGCTTTGTAAGCTTAATGCTGTCGGTTTTTGAATGTTCGGAATGTTAAAAAATGGGCAAATGTCGCTCATGTTTTAAACACAAATACAACACAAATCGATAACATTTGACGTATGCTATAAAGTGGACAGTCTTGTGTTATTGAAAGAGCGGGCTTTCACAGGATGCCAGCATAGTTTGTTTGCAACAATAACACTAAGGCAAACATATAGCCCATGAACACAAGCAACAACCCCCAGTAGCACCTGCAAAACAGCAGCGCCCATGCGTACCGAATAAGAAGTTAACTACTAATTAGTTACCAGATTCGAGTTACCGGCAAGTTAGAAATCCAACATAACTAATGCATGTTAAATATATGTGCAAAATTTAATTGCAATCGTTACGAATGTACACAGCCGTTGGGGAAAAAAAACAAGAACAATGACAACTGTCGTGGGTGTTTGGGATCTTTCCGTGTGAAACAAAAATTGTGTGAAAATAACAAAATTTTACAAAACATTCATACAGTTAATTAAACCGAGTTAGCATTACACATCTGTACTACTTGTGCAGCATGAAGTGACAAAAAATTTGAGCTAATGCTCACGGAATGCGCGAAAGCCTACAGCAGTTCCTACACGCAGGCAGTCACCCATCGCAGTACTAACCGGGCCCGGCGTAAAGTAACTTTGTTTTAGCCGAAACGAGTTACCAACAACGCCACGCCACCAACGCCAGTACCATAACGCCTCCTTGTGAATGATATAGACTTGTCCCAGCCGGAAAACGCCGAAAAATTTATAAAAACCCCTATTTTGACGTTTAAGGTCATTAAATTCAGCGTCAGTCGAAAGGAAGTATACAATTTCTTATTAATGATTAATAGTAACCGAAACCCTATCTCGCACCGTTGCTGAGATACAGCGACTTATTGGCCAAAAATCGCAAACTTTACCTACCTCACTTTCATTTAGCGCTCTCGTTTGGGGTGACCCCCTTTTCGAATTTCTAAAAATGCTTTACGGTTCTTGAAACTATAGTCTTCCGCCAGCCAACGGTGAAGATTTGGTGATTCTAGCTTGCACCGTTTTTTACTGGTTTACCCGTGTGACAGACGGACAGACAGAATTGTGATGGCTAAGACGCGCTGAAAGCATAGCTGTTTTCGCGCTTAAAAACATCATAAAAACGGCAGCAATTGATGATATAACTGCAGAGCAAAATCTACATCACATGGCAGCTGCCATTGATGAAAGTCGCACAGATACCGAAGATATGCTTCGAAGTCAGCATCGCTACAAATGCTAGTCTGCTCAACCTGCTGCACAATGTCTGCTGGCAGTGGTCCAACATCTCTTCGCAGACAGTCAACTGCTGGTGCATTTGGCAAGAAGTACAATTCGTCAGGCACACCAACAGGACATCTAGCACCAGCACTGGGCAGTATTCTGTGTGTGTTCCGTTACCTGCGAACACTGTCAAGATTTTCTTGTATCAGTGACATGAAACAAAATTTCAGACAGTCAGTTTCCTTTAAATTTCCAGGATGAAATGAGTTGCTATCGACAAAAGTTTTAAAAACATTTATTTAATACTGGCTGTGAATACGTTTGTAAAAAGACCACCATGCCTCAATTCTTTAATTACCAGAGCTCCAGATCTTGGGGAGTACAACCACTAGTGTGTTCCAGCTAGCTACAGGCTAAATTAATAAATAATCATGTATATGCAATGTGAGTTCAGATTTCTTGAACAAGAATTTTCTCATGAAATAAATTAGCTAAGTTGGCTAATAAATGCCATAAAAAATAAAGAAAGTAAGTAAACCATAGCCATAAAACCGTAAAACACAATTACAACTTTGCGTTTCCTCATGCAACTAACTACATTATGAACATTACGAGGTATTACGAGAAGTGGAAATATTACATGATGTGCCGTGCATTATTGGCTTAATTTGCCACTTTAACTCATTCGGCATCAGTGCTAATTGCAGCACTGCAATGAATTCACTCATGCTAAGCTGCTTACTAATACTATGCCATTAAGAGTGTCAAAACATTAATAATTAGTAATAAGCTCATGAATTATTGATGCAAATAATTATTAGGCCGGACCATTTTTGGTGGATGCAGAAGCATCCCCTAATGACTGAAACAGTTCTGCTTTTTGTTCTTGTCGTTGTTTTACCTAAGCCTTTTTAATTCGCAACTGCTTAGAATATTTTAACAACTTGCAAAAAAGATAATTGTATTGGGATTCCGAAGAGAATCGCCTTATCAGACTTTTAACTGAAATTGTACTTAATCAGTAGCCTAATAAGCTTATTTGTAATGTATGCTCTGCGTCACAGAAAATGAATCCCAGCTTTATTTTGAATGCGTATCTGTAATATGCACCTGGGCCTTGTAATTTAGCTTTTATCGTGTTCCATACACGTAGCAAAAAACACGGCTGCATGTGTCGTCGAAGTTCATAAGTGCGCAGACGACGTCGCAATGTCCTGTGGCTCATGTGAATGTTGTGGTACTCATGAAGAAATCGCAGAATAGTATCATAGCGAAAACCATCGCAGAAGTAAGATTCTATGACTGGTCTTTTAACTCTGTAAACAGTTACAGCATGTAATTGTTAAACTGTCAATGCATTTTAATATACCATACCAAATGACAACACCTGCATCTCCAATTCCAATGCAGTTCAATCACACAATGATAAACATAGTTTATCATGTGTGTGTCAGCCTGCATTTTTAGCACGTAACCATGTAATGCAGTAGTAGCAGCACGCAATATGCTATCACAGTTCTGTCTGTCCGGTGTCTATCCTTCACATGAATGGATCAGTCAACAAGAAAGCTGTGCTGTCCAGGGAAAACTGCACGATGCCGTTGTAAATTTAGATGCGTAGTGTGTACTGTCTAGTACTGAACAAAAGCTGACAGATCAACAGCGAGATGACTCAAGCCACTATAGGCTATAATTATGTGATGCCAAAATCAATACTAGACCGGATTTCGGCAATTTACAGTATTAATTACCTTAAATTTTGCTTAGAGGTCATCCAAGTGTTAATTGAAAGCCCGCATACGACTTTGTATAAACCGTTGGCCCGTTACTAGTAACTTTGGGTCTATCTGTACCGGTAGACGTTTTTACACCGAGCACTGTTTTTTGTACTTTATTCTAGTTTTGGCTGAAATTTAGAACTCTTGCCGTTAGAGTAGACTCACAATTTTGGTGTGATAAGAATGACGCCAAAAGGATCCCGAGCTGCGAAATAATTTCCCCAAAATTCCAACTTATGTGATCACAGTTTATCATAACAGACAGCTGGACAAACGGATGTCTTGCCATGGCAATACCACACTGTCCTTTTTTTCAATGGGCTGCGGTAAAGTGCGGACCTGCGGACTTGCCGACTGACCAATGGGTAAACTGCGGACCACTAAAATGCGAACCCTGCGCAACCGAACGCCTAATGAGAAATGTGCCGTAACGTGTATAAGCTTACTATAGCATTTGTGTTTAGGCCCCTGTCTAAGCATTTACTGCTGCAGTGCAGGCAGTTCTGTCAAAAAAGTTTAACTTTATGTAATTTATAATACGTTCCTACTTTGCAGATGTAGTTCTCGTGTATTGTGTTTATTGATATTACAGAGTCTTAATTCTAGTAGTTCACAACTGAATTTTACTTTAAGAATCGGCTATAGGCCTATGTAGGCCAAAATTTCGGCGCCTTAAATTGAGCTTGCACCACGTCGATCATATATTTATTAAATCACTTAGTGAATGCAATAAACTAATAAAATGTAACTAAACAATAGGCCTAAAATGGAAATCGTCTTCAGATCAATAGGTCTATAGATCAATAAATCCTTTCTTGACAAGTGGCGGGACCGCAGCATTGCTGGTGTTGCACAGTTCACTGGTGCCATATGGCAGGTGACGCTCCGTAGTTCTGAAATTTGCTTTCAATAAAAGAACTATATCACCGTTTTTAATCACCACCTTTAGTTTGTGTGATCCCATATGGCAGGCGAAGCTCCGTAGGTATGCTATGTCTAATGCAGTTATAATACAAACGTTGGAAATAGGGAATAAAAACTTATCCACAGAATGTGCCAGCAAAAGAATTTTTACAAGAAGCCCAACTGTCGCTAGAGTGGGCCGACCGTATCGTATATATCCGAAGGCCAGCGTCCGATCGACTCCTGGTCGCGGAAAGACAGCGACTTTCGGGAATGAATGCTGTCACACGTACCTGGTGATGATCGAACTCTACACTCAAGGCTAGAATACGATACAGCAATTTGGTGCACATGGGTGATGGCTGCAGGCATCAACATTGCACTCAAAATTGCGGCCAAACTATTGACAGTCTAGAGGAACTCGTACAGATAATGCGGACCTACGGAGCGACCAACGGGTAAACTGCGGACTTGGTCTTGGTCCGCAGTTTACCCGTTATTTAGTCCGTAGGTCAGGTCCGCATTTTACCCGTGTCTCTTTTCAATGCAGTAACAAAATAAGTGGTTAGCGTGTTGGACTCAGGTCAACTTCATTAGAGCAAGAGGTCCTGTGTTCGATTCCAGGACGGACCCCTCAAAATTGCCAGGCCTCAGGACAGTCACGTGGTCACGTGGCCAGCGGGTGACCAGGAAAAACACGATTGACTAGGCCTTCTACTCCGAGCTCATCCGTGGAGCTCG
>Ga0209367_1009106_pt1 | contig 13515 bp, 5 predicted proteins | sample WorMetLIZISLAND2_FD_187412 | JGI IMG/M metagenome (GOLD analysis project Ga0209367, IMG submission 187412) | Marine gutless worms symbiont microbial communities from Max Planck institute for Marine Microbiology, Germany - Olavius geniculatus... ... | reverse complement strand
GAGTTAGCTTGTTTCGCTCGCATGCCATCAACGCCGCTATTTCACCCCCAGTCATCATTCTCCCATCTTCCTCGCTCGCCCGTCCGTCGCCCAGTGCGCTGGAAAACCGCGGACCAAGATCCACGAGGCCGGTATCGTGCGTCGTCGTAGTACACTGCACGCAAATCATCGACTGCGCGCGCTTGCTAATCAATACCTCCATCTCGCACACCATCAACGCGCACCCGCCGGACCCCCTCGTCGATGTCATGGCGTGGATATATTTTCCCGCCGAGAAAACTCTGAGAACGACGAAGACCATCCGACGCCGCCCGCTGCCTCGGTGGTGGCAGTGGCGCCGAGTCTTTTGAAGCTGGGTTAATGGAACGTTCGAACACTGTGGGCGTCGCGAGTCGACCGGCCTAGATTACATCGCCGAGCTTCTGAAGAGTGACTGACCGGCCAACCTCCGAGCACGGAACAAGGGCGACGTTTAATGACCAGCAATAACCACTTGGTCGTATACAACCGCAGCGCTCCAATTACGGCAATATAACGATTCGAAGATGATCATCAAAATATTATAACTGCTATACACCATGGAATGGCATGTATACACCATAGAGTCACGGGCTCGGAAAACGAGGGGGGGCGCTCTCGAACTGTAAGTAGGTTAAGTAAGTACATGCAAGTAAGTAATTTGTATACCACGTTACATGTTAATAACCTAGAACGCGCTCGATGAGCTACTTGAACGAGAAGTAGAGATGTTTGAGCTGTCCAAAACTAGAATAGAATTGCATTTAAAGAGTCATGTGGGAAAAGCGTTTAAACAGATGGACTGGGGTGTCCGAATGCACGTCTTTCGTATGTTTGCGTGTTTGGACTTTGGAAGAACTACGAATCAAACAAAACAAAACGTTTTCCGGTGGCTGCGACTAGACTGTAATAATCTGTTCTTCGCTTATCAAAATTCCAGATGTGATACAGTACTAAACCTTCGACGCAGGGTCGCAATTGTAATTTCGACACCACAACGCCATTTTCGGACTTTTCCTACTTTAGGCTGCGAAGCACTAGAAAAAGTTTGTACTGTCACACCGAACCCCCTAATACATCGTCGGCTATCCATTCCGCACGCACTATGCCACAGAGCTTACAAAAATGTCACTTTAAAAATTGACGTATTGCTCTTACATAATGCCAGCTATCCATAATTCGGGAGGAGGTGCTAAACTGCAAGACTTGACAACAAAAAAAAAACGTAACTGTAAAAAAAACCAAACACGCGGCTGAACGATAAGTGCATTAATTTTACCAGATTCGACACCGGCGCTTACAATGGAATGGTCGTAAACATTTCTGCTAGCGGCAAGACATTCCGTGGGCGCGTGCTTACACGCAAGCTTTGCGGCTTACTGAAGACAGCAGCAGCAGCAGCAGCGAAGACATGGACATTGGACAATCAGACGCTCGTGACAACAACAGCGGCGTCTGCAGGCACAGATACAGCAGCAGCGGACAACTGCTGCCAATTATACGTTTTTGTGGCAGCACGCAAGGATTTCGTTTCAGTGCCATGTGCGTAAGATTTGCTGGCAACGTAGCTGTACAGGGTGGGCCAAAAAGTGACCAAACTTGTTTTTGTCAGAACTTCGTCAAATCTGTACCAAATTTGATAATTTGTGGCACACGGTAGTCTTCTTCATCATCATCAGACGCGAAGCGATCAGCCAAAGCGTCCCGCCGTTGCGATCGTTCACCAGAACGGTTTATCCTCTGCTAGCTCCAGGGCCTACGTCGCTGTGACACCCGTGTCACGGCAGATCTGGTGAATCCAGGTGGTGGATGGACGACCGCTGGCGCGTCTCCACTCCTGCGAAGGCCGGTCACCGTCCCTCATCTTGGTACAGATTCGAAGGATCTGGTTTGCCGGTGCATCACTTCGAAGTCTGGCAACGTGACCAAAGAGACCCAATCTTTGTTTACGAACGATGTAGGAGACGTCGAACAGGCCAGAACGACGCAAAACCTCATCGTTAGACACGAAATTGTACCAGCTGATGTGCAGGACGCGTCGTTGGTACCGCAGATGGAAGGAATCTTTATAATCTTTTCCAATCAGCTTGTGTAAGAGTCCAGGTCTTGCAGCCGTAGAGTAGATAACACGCACGTGGAGTATATTCTGAGCTTCGTGGCAATACTGAGCTTGCTCTGCCTCCAGATACAGTAGAGTCTTTTCATTGCACTAGCCGCATGTCCAATGCGCCGAATGTATTCCGGTTTGAAGTTGCTGGAACTCCACTGTATGCTGCCCAAGTATGTGAACTCTTCTACTGAATCAACAGTGTTGCCATCCGCTATTATTGGCGACGGCGTCGATCCCAAATCAAGATTCTGGAGCTTTGGCTTGGTCCAAGAGACCCGAAGACCGAACATGAAAGCTTCTTCATGCATTGCTGCGAGAGCGGTGCGGAAGCTTTCCTCCTTGTCAGCAAGCAGAGCGACGTTGTCAGCATAGTCAATGTCCGTAAAATAAATGTACAAAACATCAGTTTATACACTTGTTAATGGCGACATGCAATGAGTGACACATCGAAAACGGCAAAAATCAGAAAAAGGTGATATCACTCACCATCACATCGCCTAACTGACAATGTGCTGTTGAATAACATCACCTTTTTCTGATTTGTGTTATAGACCTAGGATGTGGCTTCGCTTTTTCAGTTTTGCATTTTCAGTCGCCCTTTTACCGATCGCTCATTTATTGTCACAATAACTAGACGTGAATTCTTCTACGCGCTGTAACTTCTATTTGATACCGAACACAAAGCGTTGCAATGAAAATTACCGAAGTCAGTGTAATGACAAATCGAAGAGTCGCAGTGCCCCAACTGGGTTTGCAGTTGTAGACAGAACAGGCCAGCGCGTTGGCCAAGATGTTCAAAAGACATTTTTGTTTTTCGTTGCACTTGCACTTCCGAACTAAGTCCCCTTACTGTCTGTGAAACTCAGGCGACGGTCAAGGGAAGTATGCCACAAACAAACTGTAAACGCAGTTTTCGCCCGGTTGTTCTTGCCACATTAATGCCTTATGGGACTGTTATTTGTACCTGCTTTGGAGAACAAAATAATAATAGTGATGAAAATGTAGATTCCAAGCAACGGTGACGTTATTGGTGGTACCATCGCTTTGGCTTTGATCGCCAGATTATCATAGACAGTTAGAGGAAAGCGGCCGAGCAATGATATGGACGAACTGTCAGTCAGAACAGCTGACACACTGGTGGTCAGTTGGCGGCGAGCGCTTTCGTCTCGTCAGTTCGTCATCGATTCTTATCGATCGACTGCGGCTAGACTGACCGACCGTCCGTCGTCGTCGTCGTGTCGTCAGTGCAATCTGACAGCTCTCCACATGCTCCGGCGCACCGCCCACTGGGCCACTGCGCCGTCATGGTGCTTTCCGTAACCTACGTCAAACTCGACATGACACGAACATTTCCTGCGTCACTCCCACTGCTTCCGTCGTGGACTTTCGGACTTTTTCCGATTAAGGAACCTCATTCGTTTCTGCTCATCTGTTTTTGAAACATTCTTGTTTAGCTTCATTTTATCAAAGCCACACATTATTGAGACTAAACTAAATATTTTTAAACAAACTCGTACTTTTGAACCACGCAGTACTTAAACTGAACTGAACTCAATATTTGTCATTTTATGATATTCTAATATATTTTTGCCATTGTCTCTTTTCATTTTTGTTAAGTACTAGCATATCTGCGACGACTACTATCATTATTAGGTTAATATTACTTTAGTTTGCACTTGGCAATGACAACATAGATAAAGACAGCAATAACAAATGTGTGATAGCAAGCACAATGAGAGTTGGGAATGCGTTTCAGTACCTATATATTTAGCAGTAATTAATAAACATAACCTTAAATGTAACAGTCTTTTGTACAATATCTCGCGGTGCAACAGCATCATTTAAATTTCAGTTTTTTATTCGTAACAACAATAACTAATAGTATAACGAAACTAATTGGCATGCTTTTTGCATACGTTATTTTTAGTCTCGGTTGCTGGTGCTATAATTATTTTTTACATGTTTTACTGCGATACACTGCACGGTCTGCGATCTTATGGCTTGTGTTTTTAACGCTGCCGACTGGCTGATAGCTTGACAGATTAACTGCGGTAACCTTTGAGGTGAACAATGCCAACTTATTATTCGGCAATTGTTGGAGTCGGAAGCGCTTTTATGCATGTTTCTTGGAGGCTGGCCGTATTGGCGTTTCACGCAGCTTGCTGATCGTTCATTCACAGCGGCAGCCGCAAATCACACAACTATGACTGAGCACCGTTAATTATGTGGCGCCTCTCGACAGTTCATCCTTAATCTTTTACTCCTTGCCAACTTTAACCAGACGAAGTGCAACTAGAATTACAGCACTAACATTCAATACAAATAGAAAAAATAATAATTGTTTGAATTTTATCGACAAATGCACTTGTAATTGCCACGAACTTTCGTGTAATATAACAAACGTCATGGTCATCATCATTAAATTTGGTTTTAAAAATTGCAGTAAATACAATAACACGTAAAAGAGTCCAGTTGAAAAACTGCCAGAGAAGCATAATGCTCGCTGTCTGGCCGCCTGTGTTAATAAGCTAGACTTTCGACAAGTTGAAATCGATGAGTGAAGGCTGTGATCAGTTGGTATAGCGAGCTGCGGAGCGTCCGACGACCCAAATGCAAAAAGCCACTAGTTAAGAAACGACGTGTCAATGTAAACATAGGCCTACCACCTACGTTACTTCGCTAAAACCGATCACATCGTGCAGCATACACGTGCCTGCATTAAAGTTTCGTTTTCGTCCAACGAAAGGCAACCGCAACCGAGGTAAACGACGCAAGACATGAAAGCCCAGCTGTCGCGCTACAGGCTATGCAGTTACTGTTTCAGTACTGACCTTTAAGGTCATCCAAAGTCAATGATTTTCATGTCATTTGAAAACCAATGTGCAACTTTCTATTAATGATCAACAGCAATTTAGGCCCTATCTTGATGATGATGATGATGATGATGATGAAGGATGAATTAACTTTAGCGTGGCGTTAAGTCCTAAGACTACAAGGACACGTAACAATAAGCCTAAACAGTGAAGTCACGCAATAGTAATCAGTGCAATGAGACGTTTTGAGTCATGATTGTAAGACCAGGCAAAAAGTTCGGTTTTCAGTTTCTTTTTTCAGTTTCGGTTTTCGGTATCTTGCACAGTTTAGCCACAATACATCCGTTACAGACGACGACAGACAAACAGACGACGACGGACGACTACTGTGCCAAAGACACCCTACAGCATAGCAAAAACAACGCAATCAAGCACACAACGAATCCAACGAACGCAGCTTACGCGATTGACGCACCGACCAAAAGGATAGGCTAGATGCAGCATCTATTCTTGCGTTGTGTGCGTGGCGTTGAGCGGAAAATAGGCTTGCGTAATTTTTTTTTCGCTTGGTACCAAAACGTAGCTCCGGAGTCTCGGCCCAATCAGCACCATTTCGCGGTGTAACCGGGGCGTGCTGAGTGGTGCAGGCTTAGCCGAGGAGCATCAGCAATCGTCCGTCCACCCAGCCGCCAATGCCACTGCCAGTCGCTGTAACCATGACGCAACTGCGCGCCGCAGACGATGACTGATGATGCTCAGCGTCTCGCCGTCAAATTAATAACACCAGCTGCAACAGCTGATCTGCTGCCAGTGGCTTCCATATCCCCCAAATCCAAAATCGAAATCGGGCGCAATTTCACCCCCATCTGAGCTCAAGTCCTCCCACTTTTAGACTCAAGTACCCCTCCGCCTTTGGGCTCCTTTTTTCTCTAGGGAGAAAGTTTTGTTAAGGGTGTAGATTGCCCAGTGAAAAATAGGGAAAACTTTTAAACTTACACTTTTAACAAAACTGCCCCCCGTATTTTTCACACAGCGTAAGCTGCGCCCACCATGAGTAGCAATAGAAACCACTGTCTGCTGCGGCTGACTGGCGCTATTGAAGATTCCATGGACACAGAATCACCGCTGGTCAGCACACACCAGACGTGTTTAACTACACCTCCATACTTAACTGTTGCCGATGATGTTTTGTGCCTTGATTACAATTAAATTAAAAAATAATAATAATTACAAGGCTATTCGTTCGCTTACGTCTAACATGACTCATTTAGTTAATGAAGGCCTATTGTCTAATACCAAATTTTCCATGCCCAAATTACATTTTACGAAACCACACTTATAAACATCTGTCTGTCTTTGTCACTTAGTGGTGTGAGCATTTGTCTAGTGAGCATATGTCCGCAGAATACTTGTCTCACACGGCATACTTATTACATAATATATGTACAAAACATAAGTTTATACACTTGTTAACGGTAACATTTAAGGACTTGCACATCCAAAACAGCAAAAATTATAAAATGTGATATTGCCTGCATCACACTAACTGTGTGTCAATGTGCTGCTTAATAATATCACCTTTTGTAATTTTTGCTGTTTTCAATGTGCAAGTCCTTAAATATTGCCGTTAACAAGTGTATAAACTTATGTTTTGTACATTTATATTTGCTGTTTTATCAGTAAAATGACGTTTTCCTACAGTTGATCAGTTACGGAGATATCTGGCTATAGATCTTTTACAATCACGATCTTGACCGTTTGGCGTCACGTGACATACAAATCCTAACAAGGGTCGGTTGTGGTGGAATTAGATTGGCCTCATTCAATAGCCCGTCCCCCAAAACCTCCCATTAGACACAAATATCTTAAAGATATCTCTTACAGAATCCGAATTATAGCCCTTTGTCTGAATTTCGTTGCCATGGCAACAAGGGTTTGTCGGGGTAAAATTTTGTTGGCAGTATTAGATGGCCCAACCTCGAAAACCCCCTATAGACGCAAAAATCTCGTAAATATCTCTAGCAGAAACCAAGCTATAGCCCATTTTAGCCCAAATTTCGTTGCCATGGCAACTAAAACGGATTAGGGCAAAATTTCCTTGGCAGCATTCGATGGTTAAACCCTGAAAACCCCCTAGTGACGCAAAGATCTCGCAGATATCTCTAGCATGAGCCGAGTTATAGCCCATTTTGTCCTCAATTTTGTTGCCATGGCAACCGGGGAGAGTCCGGGGTAAATTTGAATGACACTGTTAGACTGGTCATTCTTGAAAATCATCCCTAGAACCAAAAATTACGACTCTATTTTATACACAGCCGGAGTTATAAGCTTATAACCGTTTAAAGATTTTTAAAATTTTACCCATAGGCGCCATCGTATTTTTTTCAAATTTTTCTAATAAATACGTTAAATATTAAATTATTATTTTTTTAACCCTGAAAGGCTTGACCTTGCGTGAGGCCTCGTCGTTTGAGCTATTGCGCGGAAAAATCCCCTAAGGGGTATGACCTGTAGGTGCGTTGAAGAAAAAAAAGGCACATGTATAGCTGCAAAAATTTGTGCGTTTATTTCACCTATTTCTCGAGAAGCCCCCTTTGGTCAGATTTACATAAAATTTGGCATGAGGGGTCAACTAGCCGACGTAATCAACCATGTCAAATTTTATCTCAATCAGATCGGGGGGTTTTAATTCTGTGTGGTCGAATTTTTGGCTTTCCCGATAGGTCGATTTCGGTGCGTCGGCGAAATTCGAAAGCGTGAATGCGAGATATGGATTTATTTGGCCGTGCGCGGAAGCGGCGAACGGAAAAATAACTTGAGTCGAGCGACGGCCGGTCGCCGTGTGCACGGTGGTCTCGCGATTACGTTTGATTGGCAGTTTTTGCCGACGACAGCGACAGCCACTGCCTCGCCGCAACGATTGCCATGGGTAGAAAAAAATACTGCACAGAATGTAATGTCTATCCGTTTAAAAAAATTAAACCAGCACCAACGGGGCTGAGTCGCTGACTTGAACACAGTGTAGTTTATACTACTTTAGCTCAGTAGTGCATGTATTTTCATCATTGAAACACACATTTGCTAATAAGCTGTCTGTTATAGGCAAACATTCGGCCCTATAATTATGGAATCCTGTGATTACGGCATTTATTTCGCCGCGGTTAATTAAAAAACATTAAATTCTACATTGTCGGCATGGAAATAATAATCACAAATTTCACAAATGTCATCAAATTGCCAAAGCCAGAAAAAGAGAGCCCTGACTATGACTAGAAAAAAACCTGGCCGGACATGCGTCTTTTGCGTCAAATTCCACAACGTTCTCTGAGAATGAGTCTTGTAGAAACGTCCGTTACTACTGCAGACAACCGTAAAGAGCTGTTCAGACTATACAATGCAGAACTGTCAGCCGGAATGTGGGCTTGGCAGTGCGACAGTGTAAACAGCCTGTGAAATATCGCACAGTCGTGCAAACGGCGTTCAACGTACATTTCTAGCTTAGCGCTGTTCCTGTTCTTTATGTTGGGTCGGTCGTCTTCAGCTACATGAAAAACATAAATCATGCGCAAAACATTTTGCCAACTTTTCTGCAAACAGAAAACCACGTCTTTAAAAACAACTTCGTCTAAGACACGGCTGTTAACGACATGCTTTTCTGCCTACGTGTTTTAGTATTCGTAACAAGAATGCAAAGCGATTCAGTTACACCGTTCGTTCAGTTGGATTTCTCGTAAATGCTGATGCAAAATAAAGTTCACGAAAAACAGAGTTGTGGTACTGCGAACAAAATACATAAATTTTAGGTGGGCCAAAAAAGTAAGCTATGGTACGTTTTTTATATCTTCGTTAAATATTGACCAATTTTCACAATTTTTTCACCAGCAAACTCTAAAAGAAATTTGCTACTCAGTGGCATATATACCACATTCATTATGTCGTTACACTATTTTGTAAAACATAAATATCCAAAAGTCTACAATATCTACAAATGAGTAAAAAGTTCGGTGGTAAATTTTTAAAGTATTTAGCTGAAATGTTAAATATAAATTATTGTAATGTCAAAAAATTTTATATATTGCTACAGAGTAAGTTTTCATTTTTAGCACAATAATGCACAGCTTGTAGAGCCGCACAATCGAAATACAATGCAGTTAACTAAGCAACATTTCAGCCACCAACAAGCATTAATGTACATTGAAAGTTAATGCACAATAAAATCGTTCAAATTATTTGAAAAGATGTTCGACAGGTCGTCCACTGTTTTTAACACTTAATATAACCCATATTTTACATTTCAGTTGAATACTTCAAAAATTTACTACCAGACGTTCTGCCTATCTGTAGATATTGTTGATTTTCGGATAATAATGTTTTACAAGGTAATGCAGCGACATAATACGTTTGGTGTGCATTCCATTGAGTAGCAAATTTCTTACAGAGCCTACCGGCAAAAAATTGTGAAAATTGATCAATATCTAGCGAAGATATGAACAAAGTGCAATAGCTTACTTTTTCGGCCCAACCTGTATAGTGGCGGACAATTTTAAATAAACAAAATAAACATAAATAAACAATTTTAAAGACTAAAATCGAGCGTACAAATCTTTGTGTCTGCTGGTTTAATAAGAATCGTAATGCAGACTAATGCTACAACAAATGCCTTCGGTTGGATGCGTTTGATCACTTATGACAACTGGATTGTTTGGTCCAGTTCCGTTCATTCGCTGGACAAATTCTGTCAGTCTGAATTGGGTTCTGATTTACTCACGTCTTTTATTCAAAATCAAGCTGTCCAGCAAGAAAACACAAGTAATTTGAGCAAAGCCCATCAAACGCGCGATAGCCTAGCAGTTCCTGTTTGCAGGTTGTCTTGGTCAATCTCCATCCATTTCGTCGCAATTCATTCCTGAAGTCTGCGTCGCAGCCACAGATTACAAAAAAGTACAAAAAACCTATTTTGAGGGTTCAAGGTCATCTAAGAGTCATCGATGATGAATCGTTTGCAAGGAGTCTTGAGCAAACTGCTAGCATATTGTGTGACTTAAGGCAACTCAGCCTCTTATCCTCTGCCGGATGAAAAATAAGTAGTAGGCTCATAGGCTAAAGATGGTGTGGCTCAGTTGGTAATGTCGTTGGTCGCATCAACAAAGTTAATCAACACCAAGCCCGGTTAGTACTTGGATGGGTGACCTTCGACAGCTTTACAGAATAGTGTAGAAACGTAATGAATGTGGTATACATGCCACTGAGTAGGAAATTTCTTTCAGAGTAATAAGAGTCGCCACTAAAAAGCTTATCACTATTGCTTGTTATGATAAGTAGCATGTCTTGTGCCTAACTGCAACCGTTTTCACGCTACACGAGCCAATAACGGTAAAATACCACTTTTAGGGGGTAGGCGTCTTTGACGCCCGCCTGCGCAGGCCTCCTTCAACTTAGGGGATCGGGACTTAAACTGCTAACATCTACGTTTAATGCTAAAAATTTGATATCAGGTTGTCTTGGTCTATCTCCAGCCATTTCGTCGCAATTCACTGTTGAAATGTGCGCTGCAGCCAAAGATTGCAAAAAACAATCACCAAAATCCATCTTTTGGGGGTCGTTCAAGGTCATCGATGTTAAAAAATTTAAAAAGCCCGTCACCAGTGCTATGATATGCAGCAAGTCTGTACCTATCTGCAACCGTTTTCACACTATAAAAGCCAATAGCGGCAAAATAACGTCTTTTTATGGGGAGTACATCTCTTTGACGCTCTCTTTCAGGGGAACCCCTTCACCCAGAAACACAAAATTTTGTCACGAAAAGCTAGAGACCTTAATTGGCGCAGCCCGTAATAAAAATTTTGTGATCCTAGCTTGCACCGTTTTCATAATGTTGAATGGTGTGACGCACGGACAGACAAACGGACGGACGAACAGGCGTCCAGGCCATGGCTAAGACGCGCAAAGCATTACATGCTGTCGCGCGTAAAAAGGTTAGTGTAGGTTACAGCACTCGAGTGGGATGACAAAACAACGTGAAGTTGTGCTGCCGTTCTACTCTTATTGTATACACACTTTAGTCAAATACAGCAGGACACCGAGTTTGTAATAATTAAGTTTGCTTTCACTGGCATATTCCCCGAAAAAAATTGCACACTAACTGCAAGTACGTCAGTGTCTTGCTTCAACATTAGGACACAATATTGTCAAAAACCGCAAACTTTTAAAACCATAACAAGACACTTAGCACGAACGCGACACCAACGACTGAAAACCAGACACGTTAATACACATGTAACGTTGCTCAATCCACCATACCAGGCCTTTCCTTGTAATAGCCTATAAGTTGTTATAACGTAAACGTAAAGTAAAGTATTTCCCGAGCCATAAGGTCCATAGGGCGACGCTGATCTCCGTTTCCTTAGCCCTCAGCCAGACACCTGTTTACACTGCCAGACTACGGATACAAGGCTAGTGCATCGTGCGGTGTGCCTTTTTATGTCCTAGCTTTCGCTGGTACTCACTGCACCTACCCACGGAGGGATGGCCAGGCTGAGTTGACCTGGGTGGCTGGTTACATAAAGAGATGGTTTACCCGCCTGCCGAAGGTCACCCATCCAAGTATTAACCGGGCTTGGTGTTGATTAACTTTGTTGATGCGACCAACGACATTACCAACTGAGCCACACCATCTGTAGCCTATGAGTCTACTACTTATTTTTAATCCGGCAGAAAATAAGAGGCTGAGTTGCCTTAATCATACAATATGCTAGCAGTTTGCTCAAGATTGCTTGCAAACGACTTCAGTAAGCAACCGTCTAGCACCAGATTACTTGCACCGGAGCAGTGTCAAATCGGATTTTATGTAGACGATCATATTCTACATATCGAACCACTACGGAAATATCGGTATCCCACCCCACTTTTTGCTTCATCTCTAACATCAACTTCTTTTTGTCGACTTTTCGTTACCACGACCACATCTTTTTCTGGTTACGTTGTTACTGCTCTTGCCCGATGTTATCTGTTGCGGGCACCTGTCTCGATTTACCAGTGCTGGAATAATCGCACGTTTTTCACCCGATATTAATATGGTTTCCGCCAGACTGGCCTATCCGTAGTCGGCGTTTTACGCAGCGATACGTTGTTAATGCAGTTTTAGATCAGTGATTGAACGAATGCGAACGCTATTCCGCGAACGTTCAATATTGCACGCCACCACGTGTGTGGCCTGACTGCGGCAAAGATTATGGGACGATTCGTGCAGTCCCTTTGATGGCTGTATGAGGACGATTTGTGCACTGGGCGCAAGGAAGCCACGAGTGCTGTTTTGTTGTTTAATTCTTGCAGCCAACAAATGACTGAAAGTGCAAAGTGAAATAGTTAGGCCAAAAGACAGCGCTAAAACTCATTGGCGACGTATATGACGAAAACCAAGTCATAATTTTATGCAATATATTTTTGGTTTTTGCCTATGTCGCACAAGGTGGCATTAGATCGGAATATAGGCTACAGTGCACAAATCGTTCTAACACAGGATCAAAAGAGGTCAGGAGCGTCATTTAAAAAGAGGGGGGCAGGAAGGAGCTACGGACCCCCAATAATTTATGATTTTATTTTTTTACGTAAATCGTACATTTGAAACAGCGTTAAAGGTTAAAAAGTTAAATAGCCGATAGTAGACAGCGCTCTCTCACAGCCCTGTGACCGATGCGAGCGGTGCTCATCTCCGTTTCCAAGGCCCCGAGCCGGCAGTGTGCCGCAGACCCCCGCCTGCCATATGGGATCACACAGTTACCTGCCACCCGATACAGACGAACGCGTCCCTGCTTTATATATGGTAGAAGGGCCAGACCTTTGCATATTACTGCCGTAAATTTCCTGGCGGTGAAGCCGGTACCAATTTGTACTGTTTGGTGACAGAGGCACATGTGTGTGAACAACTTGCCTAAGATCGTTACCCGGCAGTGTCCCGGTGCAGAGTCGAACCTGGGACCTGAGCGACCTCAAGATTACAAGTTCGGCACGTTACCGTTAGACTACCAAGCGTTACTGCTGCAAAACAATACGTTACATCGACTGAGACCCCCAAAGATTACCGAGAACCCCCCCTAGTGACTTACTGAAATGACGCCACTGAAATAGGTGCATGAAACGTCTCAATACCGCGGCGGAGAGAGGGCACACAACATGCCAACAATCGTTGCGTCTGAACCAGCACTTTGCGCAATCGATGCCACAGTCAGAGGCAGACAAACGTGCGCGCGGCAGGGAGGACCATTAACACATTGTGTCGAACCTAATGCACTCTGACAGACAGACAGGCAGGCGGACAGCTCACCGTCAAGCGCTCACTGACTGCTGACTGGCAGCGCTAAAACCTTTGACGTCGCGTAACCGGGATTAAAGCCTTGGATCTTTGCTATATAGCACGTGGTGAATGTCGCTCGCCGGTCAGAAGAAGAAGAAGAAGATTTCGCGTAGGCACTAGGCAGCGAAGCTGAACTAGGCCCGTTGCGTGGGAGCTCATTCCCATGACGATACTTTGAGCCGGCGAGGGCGGAGCCCAATTAAGCCAGCATACAGCCCAAG
>Ga0209367_1009104_pt1 | contig 13517 bp, 3 predicted proteins | sample WorMetLIZISLAND2_FD_187412 | JGI IMG/M metagenome (GOLD analysis project Ga0209367, IMG submission 187412) | Marine gutless worms symbiont microbial communities from Max Planck institute for Marine Microbiology, Germany - Olavius geniculatus... ... | reverse complement strand
CCCTTACCCCTCGGCGCCTCGACTCTGGCCTTTAACTTTGGACGTGCTCCCATGTTAAACTAGCTTCCGCTGTCACTGCTAATATCTGCTGCGCGGCTCAGGCATCTTTATCGGTACTGCTGTAGCAGTAAATTTGCAGCAAAAGATTTAAGACCCCATCACACCAGAAACGCTTCAGTGAGGTACTTTTTGAAATATTAATGTCAGGAAATTGGTGTTCCCTGTGCACTGATTTTTCATAGTGGTTGCTTTGATGTCGGCAATTCATATGAAACGAACGTCACCAGACAAATAGCTTGTTCTGACGAGTCTTATTCACTAAATTTTGCGACAGTGGGCACTATAAATAGAAATAAATCATTAGATAGCAACCGCTTAATTTTGTTAGTGAAAACTGCATATTTCACACAGACTAAACCGTGGTCGCGTGGTCTGTTGTGCAAGTTATTTTTAGCTGCAGCTCGACAACGCTCGATTATTCTCGCTGCAGTTCGTTTATAATGTCTTTATTTCATGTTAATATTTTGTCTGAGAAAGGCATCAGTTATGCTGCTGCAGCGACTGTATAGTTGTAATTCCCACAGGAATGTCTTCATGCTGCATATCCACTAGGCCTAAGTGTCTCAGCACCGACCTCGCGCACCAATAATATAGTAGACTACATCTGCTGGGCTACCCAGGTCTATGTTCGGTAACACTTCAAACACCACTCGAATTCATCAGCGTCTTAACTTAAGTGTACCTTATCGACGTCAGACAGAGGCGCGACCACGTTCTGAAAGTTTGAGGGGACTAATTTCCATTTTCCTTCTGCCTCCTTTCACTTCCTTTTTCCCTTTGCGCTATACTCTCTTTCGTACCCCCTCCTGTCGCCAATAGGATATGGATATAGCAGTTTTAACGTCATTTCACCAGGTAGGCCTATCCATACCCAAGTATCGAATAACAGCTGCTGCAGTAGCTAGAACCACGAAAAAATGCAAATTTAGAATAATATTTCAATTTTTGTGCAAGTCATAGATGTGAAAAAACGTTTTTTTATGTTTTTGTTTATATTTGCCACGTTTATTAACATTTTTTCTTATTTTCTCAATGTTTTTTTATTATTAAAAAAACGTGAATTGAAAATCTCATCAAGAACTGAGAAAAGCACTTTTGGAACCACAGCAACGAATTAATAGGTCATAGTGACTGTAGGTTACTTGCTTAGCCCAAATATACTAAAAAGTCGTTTTATCTTTTAGTATATTTCTTTTGTCTAGCTATGTCTATGTCTTGTCTTATGATCACACGGCTGAATTGAAATTAAATGTTTTTTTTCTATCTATAGACTATAGTTTTTCCCGAGGAAGCAAATCCAGAAATTAGCCGACCGTATTTACGTAGCGGTACCGTATGGCTTATAGACGTTATGGTACAAGTTGTCGTCTGTCTGTCTGTTGTCGTCTGTAACGTATGTATTGTGAGTTTGTGACTAAGCCTTAAGTCGTAAAGGAAAACTTTTACACTAATAATTAGCCCTGCGTCTTAAACCTATGCATGCAAAATTTTAGCAATCTAGTGCAAGGGAAACATTTTAAAATTTGGTGTTGAATAAGAGGAGGGGACGTGGGCGGCGCCAGAGGGGGGAGGGGGCAGATGCCCCCGTGCTCTTGCCCTCCTCCCTTTCCCCCTCTCTCCAGCTGCCCCATAAAAAATTTTGATGGTGATAAAGTGCTCTCTGAATAAGGTCCATATTTGGCCCAGACACAAAATAATATTGCCGCCCTGGCCCTCGTCCCCTACCCGCAGCTTCAGATTCCTAGCGCCGCCCATGGAGAGGGGTAGGAAAAATGAGCGTTTCTCGACGGAAAACTGGCCATATCTCAGAAACGGTGAGAGATACGGCCAAGGTTACTATTAATCACTAATAGGAAGTGGCATACGACTTTTCAGATAAAATGAAAATTATCGACTTTTTATGACCTTAAGGTTACTGACAGCCAGTACGGTCGGCTATCTTAGCGACAGCTGGGCTTCTTGTTCCCTCTCGTTCTTTAAATTTTTTTCCCAATTTTCTCCTCTTTTCCTCCCTTCCTATCTTTCCGTTTTCTCCTTTCCTCCACGCCCCTCCTATCCCCTTTCTTCAGCCTAGAATAAGTAATCTGCGAGCGAAGTGAACAGAAAAAAATTAAAGCTGTTGTACGCAGAATTATCGCATTAACTGCCCCGTGCCAATCCTAGACAACTTGCATTACGCCAGTTTGCCGAGTTTAGTGGGGAGCGCTCCTCTAAATACGCCCTTGACTTCAGGGGAACAATACACCGCTGTCCCCTAGTCTCAAAAGTTGGCGATCGATCCTTGCCAGTCGCTATGGTAGTTGCGCCTATAGGCTACCATCAGATACATGTAGGCCTACACAAGTTGAGTAATGGGGTGTTTACACGATCCAGCAAACGTCCAGCAAACTTCCAGCAAATGTATTCAAAATACACGTGCTAATGCTGGACGTTTGCTGGATCGTGTAAACATCCTATAAGCTACGTTAGACGACGATGCAGACGCTCGAGTCAAAGTTCTTTCAAAGTTCTTCACGAAAAGTAATGCAATGAGTTTAGCTACAGGCTTAAATAAACATTAATCATTAGAAAAACTAAAACGTAATAAAGAAATTGAATCTGTCTTTAAAACTAGAAATACGTTCTGTGGAACGAGGTATATGTCCCATTGCCACGCTATAGCATCGCAGCTGCGTTTCAGCGTTTGACGCTCTTGTGAGCCTGCAGCAAATTTTGTCTTTAAATAAAAACGGTTGGTTGCCATGACAACAGGGATCTTTAGGGGGTAAATTTAAATAACACCATTAGATTGCCCGACCCCGAAAATAGGGGGTAAGTACTAAGTAAACACAGGGCGCAATTGTCTTTTACGGTGACCGAGTTATACTGCTCTGAAGTCCCCATAGGCCGTAATACATTTTTTTAAATTGGGGTAAAATAAGGGAAGGAGTTATCAGATTTTTATCCTAAACAAACTCGATCTAATTTTTCGTGCCCCGAATCACTGTGCAAAATTTCATCAAAATCGAATCAAAATTGCGGCCGAAGGAGTGTTTACAGACAGACTGACAGAATGACAGACAGACGCAAGTGATTTTATAATCTGTCCCATGCTATGCTATAGCAATGCGACAGATGAAGAAATCCGCAATACAGTACAATCAGTGCGTATACAACCGCTCAATCATGTTCCTATATACTGCATTGGGGCCGAGGTTGTTGATGCATACCTGTCCGATGATGAGCACCATACTGTGCGCACCTGATAGGCCTATGACTGACAGCAACATAGCCTACAGCATATTCTGTATAGCAGCGATCCCCGAACCCAGCGACGAATTGTCATTAGTCATTCTGCAAATCTATAGGTAGCCAAGTATAGCGTAGCTACAAATTTGAGCTAATGCCCGTGAGACTCGCGAAAGCATATAGCAGTTCCTGTTCGCAAACTGTCAGTCTATCTCCAGCCATTTCGTCGCAGTTCATTCTTAGATTTTGCGCTGCAGCTGAAGATCGCAAAAATCACTAAAAAAACCTTTATTTTGGAAGTTCAGGATCTTTCAAAGTCATCGATGTTGACATGACTGAAAAGCTCGTCATTAGTGCTTGTTGTGATAGGCAGCATGCCCATGACTAGGCTATCTGCAACCGTTTTCACGAAAGACTAACCAACAACGGTAAAATAACGACTTTTATGGGGGTACCGCTCTTTGATGTCATCGTGCGCAGTTTCCTTGAACCTAGAAAATCGAGACTAGAACCATCAAATTCTATGTTCAATGCTGAAAATTTCATACGCAGCTATTCTATCTCTATCTCAATTGATTTTGGCGCACTTCGCTCTTGAAATGTGTCTCGCAGCCCAAAATCGCCAAAAAATCCATAAAACCCCATATTTTAACGTTCAAGGTCATCCAAGGTCACTGAATTTAATGGCAATCGAAAGCCAATGTACGACTTCCTATTAGTGATTAATAGTAACTTAGGCCCTATCACGCACCGTTATTGAGTGAGATACAGCGACTTATTGGCCAAAAATCGCAAATTTTTTCTACCCTCCTCTCATTTAGCGCTCTCGTTCGGGGTGACCCTTTCCGAATTTATGGAAAAGCTTTACGGTCCTGAAACTAGAGTTTTCCAGGCAGCCGACGGCACCGTTTTTGACTGATCCACAAGTGTGACGGATGGACGGACAACCGGACAGACAGACGGACAGACCAAATTGCGATGGCTAAGCCGGGCTAAAGCAGTCTAGCTGCTTTCGCGCGTAAAAAACTGTTAAATCCGAATGAAAGAAATGACAAAGATCATCGCCGAAATAAAACAGTGGCGTTAGCTAATACAGCAGTAAGAAAACTAAACTGTCAAAAGTTTAGATCATAACGACTTTACAGTTTTACAAAATTAAATTCGAGTTAAGTGAGCGACTAAACTATCTAGTTGCGAATTTTCTTTTATATGCCGCATTAGGGATCTTGCCCGCCCTTCAGTTCGCGTGACACGTACGGGGCTCGCAACTCGAAAACGAAAAGGCATATAAACCAAACTTCGTGAACGATCCCCGGGGCCGGTGTTCCATTTTTTAGCTCACAATCTTAACGTTATTTTTTAGCTTTCTACAGTGCAGTGGCGAGTACGCATAGCCAAGCGGATGGCCGCCATATATCACGTCGGCAGTGGGCCGACATCTTCGCTTTTTTACAAGCGCCTGGCTTTATCAAATAAACATGCAAATGAATATCTGAAAAACGCAAGGAATTATTATTACAGCAGCGTTGAGACACAGCATGATGGATGTTCCACGTTTACATTCTTTAACGCACGTACGGCGGTACGCTTAAACAACAAAACTCAGCTGTCGCTAGGAAAGACGCGCTACAGCCTATACAGTTTCTGTTGCAGTAATGATTTTCAAGATCATCGAAGGTCGATGATTTTCATTTCATCTGAAAGGGCTTAGTTAGTTAGTGTTAGTGATTGATAGTAATTTTGGTCCTATCTCTCACCGTTTCCGAGGTACGGCCACTTAGGCTTGAAACTTTCAATTGAAAATTACGGTCAAACGGCTGCAGATGGAGACATGGTTACTATTGACAGCCTATAGGAAGTTGCCATCGCCGACCTCCTACGACTCCGTTTAGCCACAATACCGCACAATTGGCATACCATAGTGCGTTATGACCCTTCATGGTCATCCAAGGTCAACGATTTTCACGTCATATAAAAGCTTCCTATTAGTGATCAATAGCAGCCTAGGCACCGTTTCGCCACAATACATCCGTGACAGACGGACAGACGACACATCGTGCCAAAGACGTATGCAGCGCGTCAAAAACTGATATGGCTCTGGCTATGGCCATGCATTAAGCAAAAATTGAGGGTCTGTTCTACAGAGAAAAATCTTTGCTGCCATTTGCTGCACGTTTTTGCAGTGAAAGTGCTTTCCCAACATAAAACATGGTCTTTAAACTGTAAATATTCCCTTTAGTCAAACTGCATAAACTGTTTTGACCAAAGTCAATAATGGCCACAGCACGCCGTCTAGAAGTGTTGTGGCTGATCGTGACTATAATGGCCATTCCTGCGGCACGCCTTTGATTTAGGGAACATTAAATCGAGTGTGAATAATAAAGCTGCGCGGCGTGTGCGGTAGATCAGTGACGGCGGACGGCAAGGCGAACTTGTCCATCCGGCAGTGACTTGAGCAGCGTCCACGCCTCCTGACGAGACATTCCAGTTAACTCGACGTCGTTCGCCGAGACGATCTCGTCGCCAGGCTGCAGACTGCTTAGCAACGACGTCTCGCCGCCTGCCACATTGCGCACTCACGTGTTAGTGTTCATTAAGCCATTGACCACACGGGTTCACACATGTGCAATAAAATTACAATAAATCTGCAATAAAACAATTATTTAGTTTGTTCGCTGTAACCGAACCCATGCAGTCTTCAACTGAGCTAATGAAAGCAGAGTTAGATTTATTATAAAACAGACATACAAATTTAACCTGATCACTTCGCAAAAAGAATAAGAAAAATCCCAACTCCCAATTCGTGCATGCAAAATTATCTGCCAAAGGCCTATATGCAATAAGTTTTCGTGTCAAATAAATTTTTTAAGCTCTTAGGCACAAAATATATTTATCCGGTAGCTGTATCAATGACCTAGCGGTTATTCATACGGTTATCGAATAAATATCCGGTCCTACCCGGCCGGCTATGTATCCGGCAGCCGTCTTCGTCGGCCTAGGCCAGTACACACAAGCACCGTACTGGCTAAGGCCGTATCCCTGCAATGGTACGACGAGCCCCTTAATTCTTGCCCTAGTTAACCCTAAAACCTAACCTTAACCCTAACCTTAACTCACAATGCTAACGTTAGCGAGCAACGGTTTTATATTCGTCATTTCGAACTTAACTTTTTATTGACCAGCCGGTAATTTGTGACTTCCTCGGCAAAATAACAGTATATTTTTTGTTCTCAACGACATGATCTTTCTCTAACACGTTGCAAATTTGTGTAAAATTTCTCACAATAATTTTATCATGCTACCCGTGATTGAGGAATGAGGTCAGACAGTGAAACAAAACAGGACAATTATTTTACCCGTAAGCAGTTCCTTCTGAAACTTGGCCACCATGCAGAACATGATTTGCGTAATATATAATGTCAAATTTCGAAGCAGTCGGCTCATATTTGTGAAGTTCGAGTACTGTTTAAATTACGATCATCAATCAGTATGAGTTTCTGCCAAGCTATAAAATTGCATCTGGGTGTAAAGTTCTCCGGCGTTGTGACTGTCTGTTGTGCGCACGCAGCCGTTACTTGTAATATTGTGAGGCAGCAGAAATAAAGGGAAACAGTCTTTGGTTAACGAGATGATCATAACCACGTACTAAATCAAGTAGGCCTCGTAAGCTTACATGCTGGTGGGTGCATGGTAGCGGCATAAATCTGCAGTAGGTCTATAATACGTCAAGGTATGCATTGTGCTTTGTGTACGAATAGACACAGGTATAAGCACGGTGGCGTGCAGCAGTCTTTTTCACTCACTCGTCAGCGCAATGTTTAGGCTACTGTTGTTTACCTACTTTCATCGGCGACTGCACGATTCAGATTACTCGGCCGACAGTCTAAGGATATTCGTTGCCAGTCGGAGAGACTGTGTAGACAAGCAGTCATAAGTATCTGACGTCTGCTGTGTACTTGAGAATTTCATAATACAAATTTGATACTGCCCGTGCTAAATTCAGAAGCGATTTCGTAATAGAGCTAGGTTTGACATTGATCTTTTTATCCATTCTGGCATAATAACATTATGTGCATTCGTCAATTATATCCGAATGCAATGATGCCAATCTACCGCCACGACAGTGTTGCCTACATAGGCCTACATATGCGCTGTGTGCCAATTAAGCCTAGCGTTCGATTTCGAGGACAGTGAATATATACTGACAGAATAGCGTGTAGACGGTAGGCGAAATCACGCCAGCTCATTGTCGTCAGCTTTTAGACCAATCCCTAGTGACAGTGATTGTTCGCACGCAACCGTTAACTCGGTTTTCCGAAAGGCAGCACTTAGCATACACCGTACAACTGTTTACAAGAAATATAGGTCAACTTTGAAAATAAAACAAAAATTTAATTAAACTCAACCTGAGTTGTATTTATTTAAACGACAAAATGCCATTTCTGCTGTAGTTATCGTTTTTTGTTTTATTCTGTTTTCATGTATTTGAAATCAGAAAGAAAACGAGACAAGTCGGTTGTGTAAATGACAAAAAATTGCACGATTTGTCTGAGAAATTAGAATAACAGTGATTTACTGCCAAAATATGTCTATATTCCACATGTCTGTATTCCATATGGGTTCAGGTTCAGAGCAAAACATTTCAGCGCCGCCGTTTGAATATGTAATGAAATAACTAACTGCTATGCAAATGTATGCGCGCAGACACAACCACAGAAACTAGAACTAGCCGATTTATCTGAATATAGATGCTGCGCATTAACTCTGTTCAGCGTCGTTTCTGATAATAACGTCATATTTACGACTGATTGACTGTACAAATACTGCAGACTCGGGCCGTAGAGGGGCAATAAACTGAAGCAATCTGGCGCCGCGCTAATTACAACAGGCGGCCTGTGTTATTAGCCGGAGTGAGCGAGAAACAGACTCGGCAGGATTAACGGACGAAGTCTCCGCACGACATCGCTTAACTACGCCTATTGATCTCTGACGGACTTAAAGATATTCGTTAAAACAACTCCGGGATACATCAGTCAGCACGCAGCCAAGTAACGTAATGCAGTCACAAAACAAAAAAAACGAAAATAGAAACACGAACAAGCAATATCGCTACGAAAATAATACACTTGTGGACCAAAAGTGGACTTAACAGGTATTGGAAGTAACCTTATTTGGCTTCCATAATAATTCATTAGCCTTCAATACAACACTAGGTAAAATATAACCTGGTTTAATCTGCGATCCAGCTTTGCTGCAGTGGTGTATGTATACAGTTTTGTGCAAGCGACAGAATGTTTTTGAATACACACGTGTAAAACGTAATTTTTAATTTATTTAATTTCTTTTTATATTTGCATTATTCTGTTAAACAAATGAAACAAATGACTCATGCGAAGTAGGTGTGGGTCACAGTGGGTGTGGGTGTACCTTTGAAGATGCGCTTGACGACGATGCGGTTGTCGTCGGTCATCGATCCTCGGCCGCCAGCGATGCAGAAGCCAAGTCCGAGGTTGCCCTTGCTGATGACGACCTGTGTCGTAGCAGCACTGCCGCTGTCAGTGTCATGATATGGTGTCACTAGATCTACCGTAGCGTCTGTAGCGTTGAGGTCGCCGTCGTCCAGCTGCGACTGTTCACATCGTTCAGACGTCGACGTCTTGCTGGATGATGATGACTCGTGGTTGCTGTCAACATTCGCTGCTTTACGCCTATCTCGTCCCGTGCTGGACGCTGCCGAATCATCGTTCGTGCAGTCAGTAAACGATATCAAACCACTGTCGTCGTCATTAGCACTGCTTCTCGGCTGTGTTTGCAATGCCGTGATCGGCGACACGACCGAGTAGTCGAGTGGTGAATCGGGCGTCTGGCATTCGGATGGCGTCAGTTTAGCGTTGGAAGTCGGCAGAGCAAGATGTTCGACATCTCTAATGTCCTCCTCTTTACGTTGATTGCAGCCAACCTTCAGACTGTTCAGTTCCAGGCTTAACTCCGTGCTCGAAGGATCCTGGCTGACTTCGAGACTTTTTCTGACTGTTGGCGGCGAGTTACTGGTGTCCTGTAATAACAGCATACTGTCTGCAGCCGTTTCTTCGTCTCCGTCAGCTAGACGAGTGCTGTGATTTAAAGATCCAGTGGCGTCTGGACTCATAGAAGGTCGTCCTGACTTAGTACTGATCAACTCGGCTGAGTGTTGTGCTACGTCTGGATCGTTGGCACCGCCCATCTTTCCATCATCATATGCAAAGTTTTCGTTAACACACTGTGCCATTCCAGACGGTTTGACGTCCGACGTACTGAAGGCGGACGAGTTCTGAGAGAACGGATATCCGTACGCACTGCTACGTCGCGGCGACACACCTGATGCGTTCAACAGCGATGTGGAAATGAAAGGCGACCGATACGTGCAAGATCCTTCACCTCCTCTACGTTCCAGAGCCGACGAAGTCAACAGCAACTGTGACTGCAGCTTCGTTCCAGCGATCGTCGGTAGAAAACATGCCGACGGCTTGCCTCTAGCGCCACCGGCTGGAGATGGAATGACCAATCCTCTGAGCTGGGTGCTGGCCGCCCCGTGATGGTCCGTGGTCGTGTCGCGTCGTCTGAAGTCAGCAAGTGAGTACCGACGAACGGCGCCTGTAGATGTCGTCCGTGTTTCCTGCGGCTCTGGGTCTCTGTGTCTGACGACCGCAGCGTTTCCGCTGTTCTCGTCGACGTCTGTGCTGCCGTCAACGTCCGCGCGTTCTTCCATCGCACACGACGTCGAAGAGTCTCGGCAGACAATTGGCACAAAAGTCAGACACGGATCGACGCCCAGGTTCTTTCTTCTGTGCACAAAGCCCAAACTCCACTACATAGATTTGTTGAGGACCTGTTGGACGCAAAGTCGTGCAACAGGCTCTCACAACATCGCGACGTGTCTAGATGTTGTAAACTTGTTGCGCGCTCTCGATCGATTTTCCGGCGAACTTGCTGTATAACTTGTTTTGGCTATGCCCTACAGCCTGTTGTGAATTGTCGTACAACATGTTGTACAACTAATCTACAACAGATCAAAGTAATTAGAGTTTGGGCTAGACTAACGTGCAACTCGCGCAACGAAGTACGAGTATCGGCTGTAGAACACAGAGACGGTTCGACGGTACGAGCGTAACTCGGACGATAAGTCGTATCCTAGGTAAACCTACAGTACTTATCGACAGCACAGCCGTGCAGTCTAGTTATCTCCTGTTGTATATGAATGCAATTATGCCTGAGCATATCGCACTTTGACCGGCCCAAATGCACTGCGGGTCGTCACTGTCAGGTGGTAGTAGTATGGTACGGCTCGGATCGAACGCCCCTAGCGACTATTACGCGCAAAATACCGGTCGGTCTCTCTATCACGGCTCATTCATTCATAATCATCCGCAGGATATTATATTGCACCGCCAGCGCCGCCAATTCATGGACCCTGGCCTACCGTCTGTCGCAGCCCGTGCACGCCCGAGGCATTAGCGAAACACAGGCACAGACCGTACGTAAATTAACCTAAACTTGCCAAACTGGATGCATAACTTACTTAGGTCTAGTTTAACTCGATCGCACTATTTGTTTCGTTCCGTTTCGCCGTCCATCATCAAGTTTAATTGTGCCCAATAACTTACGTTTGTTGTGTGCTACCCCGGAAGGATGTAGGGCTGAGTTGACCTTGGTGTTGGTTAGACTACATGGATTACCTGTGCCCAGACAGTCCAAGTACTGACGACTTGATAGGGTCCCGACTGGGAGTCGACCTCTCGATCGTAAGTCTGACACCTTACACTTACACCACGAAGCCATCTAATGTGACATTAGGGAAACAGCCAGACTGTTTGAGTCATATTTTTAAGTGCTCCATTTTAGCAGGAATACACTTTTTCACTTTCGTGATCTTGTGTACAGTCTTCTGTGCGTTCCTGGCACAATTAGCGTGCAACGTCGACCGTGTTTTTTTCAACACGGTATCACTTTGCAAGAGTGGTTCCACAAAATTTTCTGATTGATTGATTACCTCGTCTGCAGATGTAACAGAAAGCTGCGTGAGCCTCACGGGCATGGTTCTAATCAGGACAACATGCAGTGGGCGAAAGTGCCCTAATATAGGCCGGCTCCTAATACGGACCACCGCTGTAAAAAAATTTACTAACTACTGAATCAAGCCGGCACTTGGCGTACGCAACAGAGAAACATATCGAGACGTTACATTGACAGAAAAATTTGTTGTTGAAGTTCGCGATGTTTTCATGTTCACAGTTTTCTGAAATACGCTAAAATGCTAAAAGTTACAGTTAAGATTGAATGTGTTTATTTCGGCTTGCAATGCACTATCAAATAACTCTGTTATGTGTTTTATACAGAAAATTTGTGTAAAGTGTAAATCGTCATACATCCCGCGCGCCTAATACGGGCACGGGCCATGTTTCTATCATGGGCGCAGGGTCCATAATAGGAACCCTGCTTAAAAGAGAGGCTAGCTAATCAAGTCGAAATAAGGTGCCCATATTAGGACACTTTACAACTACACATTTCCCATTTTTGTAACGCTTTTGGTTAAGCAAGGCCACTTTTTTATTCGCTATATCTTTGTTAGATGTTGTTATATTTAATATTATTTTAGGAGGCTTAGCTGCCCCAGTTAACCATCACAATACAGGTTGTTTCACATGTAACGCAGTTAAAATTAATTTCTATAGTGTAGTCCACAATGAAAACATGGAGCCCCATATTAAGCGTACCCGGTACTGTGCCTATTATGGGCACTATTCGCTCCGATAAACTGTTAGCTCTTGTAAAATATCTAATTGTTCTATAACATTTTTATAATGACATCACATAGCAAAGAATGAGTGAAAAGTACTGCAGCAAAAACTAGCAAAATGTTGTTTAAAAATTGTTGTCAGACACATTTTTCCTTAAGGGGCAGATATTAGGGCACTTTCCCCTATTAAGGAACGTTTTGTTTATGAATTTGTGTCACTTCGCTTTTTATATTTGTGGATGCTGCTTAGGAGACAAAGGTTGTTATCATCATTTTGTCATTTTGTCATTCTGTTATAGTCAGCACAGCAAAATAAACAAAAAATAAGTTTTCATTCAGTTATTATAACGTTTTGCCTGCGTTAAGCTTAGGCCTAGGTACATTTTTAGCCAGTAGGCTAGTGATAACATTATGACATTGTACCGTGCAAATCATGAAACATGGCATCCTAATTGCTACGGATGCCATAAACAATAATCAAAGTTTATGATAGGCTACGATATAATATGATAGATAAATGGTTTGCGCATAAAAAACTATCAGACAAGCTGCCAGCTTAATCTAGCTCTTAACTACGCATATAGGCCTATACTAGGATGGAGTAACCAAAAATAAGCTAAAACAAGCTGACTGCAGTACTATTGCAAATCTTCTACTTGTGGTATGCGTAATCGTTATCGGCATTCCACGAAGATTAACGAACTGCGTGAACTTGCAGAGCGGTGAGAAGCACGTTGCTCAACACAAATTACAATCAGTGGCAACTCTTATCGAGTCTAACGGCGTTTTGTTTGTACTAAAATTAACAGAGTTGCTTCACCGTCGACATTTGTTTTGCTCAGTTGCTGATCGAGCATTTTGTTTGCTGAATAATTAACTTTTAACTATGTGACTGATTAATTCCTGATATGTTCAATTAACTGTTGTTTTAGAATGCTATTATCTGAACAAAGTTAGGTACTGCATTCATCAGGAAATCTAAAAGTTTGAAACGGAAAGTTTTCTTCGGCTCTAGACCCATGCAGCGGGGTACTTTCGTCTCCCGGACCCTCTGCATGTGCTGCATGTGACATGCATCGCGGCCCATGGGAGCTGTGGTTTGGTAGTGACGAGCGTGACTCTGTGCTGACACGTTTCGTATTCGAGTGGAATCTGACGCGATGGAGTGCCACGCATTGTTTGACGGCGTCTGCTGTAAATTATGGATAATTATTGTTATGCACACTGTGCAATGACGTAATCCAAACTCCATTTACTTCGAATTGTCGTGGATTTAATGCTCAAAAAAACTGCACAACAAATCCAGTCCACAATAAACCGAAAGTCTACAGCAAGTCTTTCAGATAGAAACTGTTCAATGTCAAGATTCAATGCAGTGGCGTCATTTCACTAAATCCTTGGGGGGTCCACTCTCTTCCCCATCCTTTCCCCCTTCCTCCCCCTTCCTTTCCCT
>Ga0209367_1009102_pt1 | contig 13518 bp, 9 predicted proteins | sample WorMetLIZISLAND2_FD_187412 | JGI IMG/M metagenome (GOLD analysis project Ga0209367, IMG submission 187412) | Marine gutless worms symbiont microbial communities from Max Planck institute for Marine Microbiology, Germany - Olavius geniculatus... ... | reverse complement strand
ATGAAACCACCATTCGATGACACATATTCTCATTAATAAGTGTGCCAAAAATTATTATAATCGGACATTCATTGTTCAAGTTATTGCAAAAAATGTAGTCACATGCTTTTTTTTGAGACACAGTGTAGTTACGAAGTCAAGTACACTGTGAGGCATAAAAAACACACACAAATTTTTTTACCATAACTTGAAAAAGAGCTATCCGATTTTAATAATTTTTGGTACACATATTCGTGACACAACTGGCCATCAAATGGCCATTCAGTTTCTCACCTCATTTAACATCTGCTTCTGCACTACCTGGGGAAAACAAAACGAGCAAAGTATTAGATTTTTATTCAATGCAATATCATTATTCAATTAAAATAATGCACATTTGGCACATTTTTTCCAAATTTCTAGCACTGGTTGAGAGTTTATCAAATTGTTTAATTGTGCAACTGCTAAGAGTAAATATTCAAAATATTGGCCATTTGTGCAAAAACAGGCAGGGAGATGCATTCTCCATTTGTTGATAGCAGTGTTGATGTTTTGCTTCAGACTTCAACCAGTCGCTTTTTGAGTTGAATGATATTTAAATTTTTAAACAGCGTCCCATAAACTTGCTGCTGCATAACACTGCAAATACTGTCGAATGGACTGTGATCAGAGTGTTATGTACCTGTAATGATTAAATTTACTGGTTTAAATTTCTTTCTTTTTTATCTCATGTTGCACTTGTTCTGTTTCCCCAGATAATGCAGTAACAGACGTCAGGTATCTGAAAATTTGAACGGCCACTTAATGACCAGTTATGTCAAAATTGTTTATACCAAAAACTATTTTTAAAAATCTCGCTATCCTTCTCCAAGTTTCTATCAGTAATGTCACGAATGGTTTTTGGCGTTTTTGTTCATTTTAACGCTGATTTTATGTATTTTAATTTCCTCAGGTAACGCAGAAGCATATGTTGGGTGAGGTGAAAACTTGAATAACCGTTTGATGGCAAGTTGTGTCTAGAATAGTGGTACTGAAAATTATTAAAATCCAATATAATCCGCTTTTATGTTATGATCGATAAATTTTTTGTGTGTTTTTTATACCTCACAGTGCAGTAATTATGTTACTGTGGTCACCATCGACTGACATCAAGTAACATGCATTGCATACTTTGTCACATCTAATTGTATGTTCTTTGACAAAAATTATTAATCAGTGAATGACATTAATAAGTCAAAACATTCGATGATACACAAAAAATCTTGGTCGTAAGAAAAGTCACATTGACACCGCTGATGGCTTAGTGGTCTAACGATTAAAACGTTGGGTAGGAAAATCACCTGTGTCGAGTGGCAAGCAACACTGTGATCCCTTATGGCAGGTGACGCTCGGTAGTTCTGAGATGGGTTTTTTATGAAAAGCTATACCACTTTACCATTTAACCATACTCACACTAAGCCGATAATGATTTTTGTTCTTGCCGTGAACTTCCATCGTAAAGTGATCATAAGACGGCTTTGGTAAACGGTTCTCTTCGTCGAGAATATCAAAAATTCCCACTGTCTTGGTCTCAATTAAATCTGCAACATAGATGATAATAGCAGCTGCTAAAATAGAGGACAATAACGCAGCGTAAGCATTATTTTGTCGCAGTAGTCTAGGATTATGAAGCACATGGTAGAAACGGACATTCTATTCGACTACATTATGCTTAAATTTAAATAAATATGTTGCTTTAGTGCAAACGACGTTAAAATTTCACTTGTCGACATGCATTAGAAATGTCTACATTTGCATCATACGACATAGCCATAGCGATACGACGCCGCTGTCACAATACAATACAATACAATGAAAAATTTGCACTCAAAAACTGACAAACACACTGTCAGTTTAATCTAGCACACGATTATATGAGGATCATATTTAAATAACGTAGCAAAAAAGTTAGTATTTATATATAAAATGATAACAGAATATATTCACTGTTTAACGCTTACGCACCTATGCAGTCTTGATTATCGATGTAGTTAATTTTCTTCACATTGAGACCTTCTTTTTCATACAGAGCTTGTTCCTGCACAGAGTTTTAACAGAGTTAATTTAAGCAAAACTTGTTTAGCTTTCAAGTTACATCTCTTCACCCAGTTAGCAGTAATATTCAGTAATATTCAGTAACGCATTTCATGACGTTAACGTCAACGTAGGCGATGTTGGTGCGTAATGCGCAGCAGCGCCGCTCGGCCGCGCTGAAACGTGAATAAAAGTTAATTTTTGGCGCTGCGCGGAAACGTGCTGCGCGTAATCGTGAGCACCCCATGTTGGTGCACATATGTATAGCTTTTTAAAAATTCTTATTCTATAGTGTTTTCTTTTAATCAGTATTTATTATTATTTTTTTGTTTATTGCTCGTTTTCAGAAATGTCTTATCAGCCTAGCTTTGCAGTGTTCTTACTATGATGTCCAAGTGTCTGTTCCAAATCAAACATCGATTCATCGATCACCATTTTGTTTTAATTATTCCACGAACTGCATTGCTATGCAGCCTACAGCTCACAAACTATGTTTCAAAAACGGCAAAAAATATTTAGATATCAAAGGCTTGCAAATCTGTCAAACGAAAAGTTATCAAAAATGTTGTGAAACGGCTAGCAGTTTAACGTATCCAGAGCACATATTAACCTCTTTCAGAATTCTGTCGTTGAAGAACTGTTGAAGTTTCTCGTTGCAGTAGTTGATGCAGAACTGCTCAAAGCTGTTCGTTTGAAAATATTCTGAAAATACAAAAACTCTTACAGAAACATAATCGATAAACTGCAGAAAAACAAACTGCCTAAGAACTGATAAAAAACAGTATTAATAACTGCTCATTTTGCTTATTTCATTTTGCTGCCGACGTCATTACGAAAGTATGCGTTCCAGTCAAAAGCGCCTACAGCGATAGGCACACGGCGCTCATCTCAATGTTCAAGCCATAAACCAACGCTTATGCTGGACAATAGGTCACATCTCTTTAACTGAACTGTCAAGCCTCGCGCAAGGCTAAGGTTGTCCCCGATATTTATTGCAATGACCCGGCGTCGGCCAATAGCTATCGGCCTAGCTGGGCCTGCTTATCAGCAGCCAGTAGCAGCAAGGCTCTATGTCGCAATAGTAAAGTATTCGAAAATCCGGTCCTGTGACCTTGATCTTTGACCTATGACCTAAAAATTCCACAGGGTTCTTGCGACTGTCGAGATACACGTTCGCGCAAAATTTCATCAAGCTCGGTGCAGCGGTTCGTGGATCATCGTTTTAACGGGGAAAAGCAAACCAACACAAACTTAGCGACGATGCTGTAAAAATACCGTAGTCGATACCGCGAACAGTAATAAAATATGGAGTTGATCAGTTATGCCCCGTTTACACAAGAAAGCATACATAAAGCAAACATGAACCAAACATATTCAGAATACACCTACACGACGTGGGCTCCAAGTTTGCTTTATGTTTGCTTCGTGTTTGCTTCATCGTGTAAACGGGGTATTTACCGAAGCCGGCAATATCGAGAATGCCGATGAAAGACTTTGAGGATGCGAATGGAAGCGCTTGGTTGACACGAGTCACGATGTAATCAAAGAGCTTTGAGTAGACGGCCTTTGCCAGAGCATCTCGCGCGTTCGCAGCCTCACCAGGCTTCAACTGAACTCTACACGGAGACAAGTCATAGACGCAAATGCAATCCACTGCCTATAGGCCTACAACAGTATAGCCTTTAGCGTATTGTTGGAGATACGCACAGAAAAACTGCATAAGTCGGTGTAAATTGTAGTTGTAAACAAGATAATGTTCATACGAACACGGAGTCTGTCCAATGCATTTCGATAGTTTACAGTAGGCCTATATGTCCGTATAAATATAATCCGTGAGCCGTTTAGACCGGTAGAAAAAATCAAACAGTTTAATTTCAAATTGTACAGCAGCAATGATCCTTTCATTCTTCTGTATTACTTTAACTAAACAAAAGACACTATTTTAAAATATGACGAAACATCATCATGGTCATTTCTGCGGTCACCTGGCATATGTACGAGAAGCATTTATTAATAGAATATCAACATTTAAAAACAGAAATAATGGTGACTCAATAGTGTAACGGTTAGGACGTTAAACTTGCGATTGCGAGGTCCTGGGTTCAATTTCCAGTCTAGTCTCTATCAAGTGGTTATCGTACTTGGATGGACGACTGTCTGCTAACTGGTAAATCACTTTGGCACATAAACAACACCAATGTCAACTCAGCCTTCTATCCCTCCGGAATAAGCAAATCGAGCACCGGCCCGTCTGACTGGGATTGAAACGACGGGGCGGGTTCACCTCTGTTAAGTGTCAGGTGATCCGACATGCCAGGTGACGCTCCGTAACTCTGAGATGGACCTCCCAGAAAAGCCATAACCTTTAAGCGTTTAAAAAGCGGTCGTACTGTATGACGGTGCCGGCACGCCCGCCCTTGGTGGCCTGCATGGCGCGACAGACGAGAGACTTCCTCAGTTCGTTGGTATCACAGCCGAGCAGCTGAGCCGAGTTGATCAGTGAACATTCCGACGCCCCGGTCACCCGACAACCGCCTGCACTCACACGATCATTAACCTATCACGAATAGCTCGCAAAAGGTGTCAGAGGGTTGACTGAAAATGCCGGACGTGAAATTGTCGGACAATAAAATATATCGCGCGAAATGCATAACATTACAACTCAGCGTACGATTTTTTTCAAAACAATCTAAAAACACAAGTCAAAGCAGAAAAGTATGTTGTAGCCTGCGTTATTACAGAATAATATAAAATGCTTCAACGGCGATAATGTAGTGTCACTTCGTAGTTTAGAGGCAATTAAATTAAGTTGACTACCACAGCAAAAGTGATTGTGAAAACAAACCATGCAAATCTCCTATGATTAGTACAAACGCACTGTAAGAATATCAAATTTGATGGCTTTCGAATCGGAAAAGTAAAAGGCAACTAGGAAGCAATGCTGAATTTACTACTACTACAAACGCCACCGACCCTTTGTGGCGGGGTCATCTTCAAAAACAACGTTCCCAAGATGCAACACTCCGGCTACAATGCCATAAATGGCAAGTTTCTCAGCATCAGTCAGTCCCATGTGAGACATTGCGTCATCCGTCAACTGGAAATCCCGAACGTCATCCAGCTGAATGTCACGCAGAGCCCCACTCGACACGAACTAACACAGAACAGCCAACACTAGCTTACTATAAGTAGTAGTACTGTAGTAAGTAGTTACAACTAACACCACACATCTATAATCTAACAACTCATGACCGGTTAGTCGTCATCGAACTCATCGTCATGCCGCCATCCTATTAGCCGCATTACGGTTATTGCCTGTCCGCCCGTCTGCCTGTGCCACACGGGCTCCTAATTCAAAAACAGAAAACCGCACCAAAAATAAACAGGATTATTGTAAACGTTCCTTAGCGCAGAGCAGTCATCTGCCAGTTTTGAGCACAAAAGGTTAGAGTTAAGATCAGGGTTGCACAGGATGGCCACATAATACGTCTGCACGAGACCAACATAATTTTCTAGTAATTATCTATCTTGTTTTTCTAACGCTACGTGCATCGGTGATGGAACACACGTGAATTAGACTCGCAAACTAATATTTCCAGATTATCTTATAATAAATTAATAAAACAAAATTAAAAAATTAAAAAAAAGTTGCAATGATACACAAAAAACACATTAGTGAAAAATAAACAGCACAGGTATGAAGTTGACTACAACAGTTTGTTAAAAATTACAGACTAATTCACACATGCACGCAATTTAATAGAATCGGCCATATAGTCCCGCAAAAGCAAAACAATATACAACTGTAAAAACACGATTAAGTACAAAAATTAAAGTAGGCTTAACATAACACATTAATGAATAAAGCAACGGTAAGTTATAAAATAAAAGCAAGTATGTTATTGTACGATAGTTAATAAAGTATCTACCTGCTTACTCATGCGATTCTTATTAATTGACCGCTCGTTGTTATTGGAACAAAAGAACTGAGTGCAGCCGCGGCTTAAATACTGACAACACAAAACAAAACAAAACAGGATCAAACAACACACAAAACAGAACTGAACAACACTTTACGCGTTTACTGTAAACACATCACGCAAACGAGAAGTAAATAGGAATATGAAAAAAAACAAACGAAAATTATTACAACAACGACATATAAAAATAATAACAAATAAAGAACGATAAAACACCCAGGAAAAAAAACTAAAAAATGCGCTTACGAGTTGAACGGTTATTGATTAATAAAACTATTACTGATATTACTTTTTGTTGTTGTGTAACAAGCCTACTGTTTGCAAGTAATGCTGCGTTGGGATTCCACGAAAGAACGCAGCACTGCAGTAGCAAGTTCTTTTTGCAGATCAGATGCTATGCGTGTTGCCCACATACACAGCGTAAATCACTGGCGGAAGTGTTATACAAAGTAATCTGCATGGTGCAACTATTTCGACGAAAACAACGACACAAAAAATGGCAACAACTACAAACTGTCACGCATCGCTTTATTCACCGATAAAAACATAGATCTAAGACAAACAGAAAATATGTGTGCAAGGCAGCGTAGACAAAAACGCTCAAAAAACATGCACAAAACTTTTTACATAGCATCACGCAATGTACAATGACATTTAGTATAAAGTAGTTGTGCATTAATCAACTACTACTATTACTACTACTACTACTAACGTTGAAATTGTCTGGAGACGACAGTTTGAGTTGCTGTTGTAAGGCATCTGGTGCTCCGGCGCACATCCGATAGAAGATGTGGTAATTGCGCTCTTCGTCGTTCTGTGAACAGATGCGAGACTTCTCCAGCAGATAGTGTGATATGAAGCCACCGCACACTTGGTTCTATGTACGACAACAACCATCCATCCAACTGTAGTAGTAGTAGTAGTAGCAATAGTAGTGGTAATGTTGATTTTCTATGTCTTTTTTCGAGCTATATATGTGAGACAGTATGGGACGAACGAACTAACGAGCAAGATCTGTAATGCGGCCTATTAGTACAACCGCTTAGAAATATAGAAACCACCTAATTTACTGTATACTTCTTAGCGCTTTTAAATATAAATTTTTGCACATTTATAACAATTGTTATATATATCGTGCAACATCTGGGGCGTAATTTACAAAAGTTTAAAAAAATTTTCGTAAGATTTTTTAGGTGTTCCTAGGTTTAACCACCGTTTACAAGTTCCTATCCTAGAAATTGATTTCTGAACGTTTTTTCCAAGTCATCCCAGGAGCTGCCAAAAGCTTCTGCGTAGTTATTCCCACGGTTTTCCTCGACGAATTTTATTTTTAAGATATTCTTACGTCAATTGTTTTTAGGTTTTCCTAGAAACCACGTAAATGTTTGGTGAATTAAGTTGCCCTGAAGTACATGATCATCGTTGGCTCTTTGACCTTGGCGTCAAAATGGATCTCGACGAACTTTCCAAAGCGGCTCGAGTTGTTGTTACGCATCGTCTTAGCGTTGCCGAATGCCTCCAGCAGCGGGTTCGCTGTAACAAACACATTCACACCGGACTCAGCCTCCTACCCTCAGTGGGATAAAAAATGAGTATACGGGTTCACTGTAACGTACAATAATGTACAGGCACAACGAATTTTTCCATTCCATTTATTTGAAAATCAGTCCACAAGGGACCACTGACACACACAGCAAACAACACATAAAAACACAAAAACACAGACATAAAAGAAATACACATAAAAGAAACAAAATGTAGTATGAACAGTAAGAAATGCATTAAAAACCAGCATATGACATAAGCTGAGCCAAGTACTGAATTATCGCCTCTCACACAAGTTTAGTCGCTAGAACACTTGTAAGCATGAACCTGTGTTAGTCGTTTATGTACGAGATACGGCACTGCTGGAGTGGGTAAACGAGTACGCAGTACGAGCTTATACCACTCTAGACAGTGTGGTATCGTGCTTACACCGCGCCTTAAATCGCATAAATTACACCATCGTTTGCTTTATGATGCACGACTGCAGCCGAAAGTTGTAAAAACAGTACGCGTCTTTACGCTAACGTTCATTTTAATGACGATGAACAGACTGAGGGACTGTTTGTTGCGTTTCTACGTACATTCGACGATGCGTTGCTCAATGGGTCCGGCGTGCGTGCCCCACGATTCAGTCAGGTACTTGAGTATGTACTTGGTCGACTCGGTCTTGCCTGCACCCGATTCACCGCTCACCACGATAGACTGGTTGCATTTCAGCGTACGCATGTCACGGTACGCCTTGTCAGCTAGACACAACACAGTACAATGCACCACCTAGCTCAACTCAGCCTTTCATTCCTCCGGGGTAGATAAATCGACTGTCAGCTATGCATTTGTACTGTGTCTAAAAAATCGAGTCAATTTTATTTTTTGGATAATTCCGTGTAACATTGGCCGATTTTAACCATTTTTTGGTGTGCAACGTCCGTAGTAAAAGAACTGTAAGCCCAGCTCACCTTAATACTGTTGCAACACTACCTTAGAAAATTCGAAGTGCCATACTGAGGTGTCAACGCAGTAATTAAGTGCACATTTTAGCGATAACTAAATAGCGACAAACACAACTGCCAGATATCTTTCAACATTTCAATTGGGTTCTTGCGGTTGTCCAGGTAGCGTATATTCATGCAAAATTTTGTCAACTAAGTGCATCGGTTTATGAGTTATCACGTTAACAGAGAAAAACAAACAAACGAACAAACTTAGCCACGATGCTAAAAACAATACTGTCGTCGCTACCGCGGACAGTAATAATGATCACACCGATGGCGAAGACGTGCGGCGGCATCGTTCCAAGCGACTTGTTCTGGTAGGATTTGATGGTCTGTACGGAGTAGAGCTGCGGTACGTCAAAGTACGGGTTCAACGCGATCAGAATGTTGGCGACGTACGTCTGCAGCAACGTTAAACTGCGTATCATTTTAATAGCTATATGCTTACGTAATAAACTTAGTCGGTTTAACAAACAAGACATTTCAACTAGCCTACTATTCATACTGGTAGGCTGGCGGTTTGACTGAGTTGGTAACGTCGTTGGTCGCATTAACGGAGTCAATCAACGCGAAACCCGGTCGACTCAGCCTAGCCATCCCTCGGTGGTAAACGCAATAAGTACCAGTGATTTATGTAGAAAAAAACTGTTTAGTTTATACACAGTGTAAGGGTGACATCGCGGTTGTAGATATAAAACAGCACAAATCACAATTTAGTAATTCAAACTTTACCATTAAGCAGACAGCAAAGTTCTTCTGACATTGTGTATTGGCCTTATGTCTCGCGAAAAACGTTTACTACACGTTCGGAATAACGCAATACATGTGAAACTAGTCACGTATTAAAACTTTCACTTTCCATTAATTCGCTCAATTAGACTACCATGACATTATCGAGTTGTGGCCCCAAGCACTGGCATAAACTGACACTGAACGGAAAAAGCAAAATCTAACAAATAAATACAAAACCACTATGCTATTAATAAGCTGCTAATGGAAGAAACATACGTAGATGACGTCGCGCTGATATCGCAGACGAATGTTATGCAGCAGCGTAGCTTCATTCAGATACATTAATGCACCTGGCCAGGCAACAGAAATTGGTTACAATACTTTTTGCAAAATATCCGCTCCCCCAATCAGCTTTCAGTGTAAAACTGAAACTGTTACAGGTTTAAACATACACGATTTAACGTGTCCTAAGACTTGTCTGCATGAGCATGCAATTAGGCATTCCATTCGAACAGAGTTCTCGCACAAAAGTTCTTTTTTCAGCTTTCTAGTTTCAGTTATCGCTACATCTTTTCTTTTTAGCTTTTCTTGTCTCAGGCTTCTGCCTCTCTTTCATAGCCGTCTGTTTTTTTTGTTTTTCTATAACAGCTCTTTCATTTCGGTTTCTCTCATTATTTTCAGTTCTGTGTAGTTTATGTGCTAGATTAAAGTGGCAGCTTTTCTGCCGGTTTTCAAGTGCAATTCTTTAGCGTACCTTATGGTATGATTAACTATACGAGATCAACGTACAGTTGTCGTCGACGTCTTTGTCGTCGTACTGGTCGGCGGGGAACGTCCGGTCGAAGGGCGCACTGAGCTTCTGTCCCGGAGGTCGCTCAAGAAGTTCCACCGTGACGCCATCAACGCCGAGATCAACGATGCGACCGAGTTTGTAGCCGTCCAACGCGTGTGCAACCCACACCTTACTTCCGCCGTCCATTCTGACAGCCACTGGACTGAAACGCAGCCGAAACACGTACATGTACAATTTTGTACACGAATAATCGTTTTACAACACGTCATAGCACAGCCGACTGCACGCAAATACCGCAACACACAAATTAGAAAAAATGTCTGTCCAGTGCCGACATATTGTACAGCCGTCGGCCTACATGTACTGCTAGTGTATCGTGAACCCCACGCCTAACCCTAACTCTGACCTTTGAGCTTTAGTGAAACGCGGTCACTATTTGACCGGCAACCGGCCAAATAGCCTGTAGGCTATTTGACCGGTCAAAACGAAAAATCGCAGTCGCCACCTAGCGAATGACATTATAGATAGTGTACGCGCTAATGACTAGAATTTGCGTTAATATTATGGCGTAGTGTTTAGGGCTTAAAATTAGCGTTACGGTTAGTGTTAGGGTTATTTAGGGTTAGAATTAGGGTTAGGGTTAAGATTAGGATTAGGGTTTGGGTTCGGGCGCTCGGATGTTTGACCTGTCATGACCAGGCGCGTTTGACCGGTGACAAAATTTGACCGGTCACATAGCCTACATCCTGTGCCTTTGTAAAAATTGCACGAACATCAGTTACTCGTGCCCTGGTAAACGTTTATACAAATTTTGATTTATATGTCTCTTTGATTTCGTGTTAAAAGCCCGCATAGAACAGACAGACAGACAGACAGACGGGCAAGACCTGTACTCCGGTCTATTAGAACGCACAATGAAAACGTCGAGCCAATACGTTTTCTTTGCATAACGGCGTTCACTCAGTCGCTGACAGTAACAATTTGCTACATCGGTTTGATATTCGCCGATTACCGAGTCAAGAACAATATAAGCCTAATATCTGCTCAGCCAGACTGAACGCTGCATTGCGCGGTCGGCACGCTATAGTTTTCTGAACTTGATATTTCACCAGGTAGTGTAACAACGTGGAGTGATGCGGTAATTATTAGTTGTTTCATTGCAATTTATTGATACAGTTTCCAGTACAAATATTATTCAAACAAGCATATTACCAAAAGCGGACAGAACAGTCCAATTTATGCTAATGGTATCGGTATCAGTTCTGGTTAGCCTATGCGGGGCTATGATGCTTATGACTGACAAGACTGAAGGGTGTGGCTGCACTAATAAAGTTGTCAATATTATCGACAGGTGACGGATGCAGGAGACTACTGAGCCAGCACGTGGCAGCACTGACTGCCAAATGTGGAGCAAAATGTGCGAATATCCGTGCTGCCAATTAACAGTATGGCCCAGTTAATGGCAACAAATTTCAATATATTGTCGCATTTGTTGACAACGTTCCACCGATTTACCCCAAAACTAGTTGCAAATTAGTTGGAAAAAAGTTTACTCAGAATTTATTCGTTCAATTGACTATATTGCTAAAGAAGTTGCTAACTAACCGTTTAATAAACTTTTACCTTGTCTACTTGCCAATCACTAGAGCTGACCCATCAAGCTGACCCCGTCATTCATGTAGTCAGCAACATGTGGGGTCTAGCCGGTAGCCAGTGCGCTACAGTACACATCTGCTGTATACACGTGGCCACACGTATACACCTGTAAATTTTGAGGCAGACGACGAGAAGAAGGTTAATTAATGCTATTGAAAGATGAACGGTAGCCCACATTCGACGCTTACTTACACAAGAATGGTGACATCGCCAAGCTGCGCGAACAACCTGTTGCCTTGCTAGAACTTGTAGTCCATAGCCAAATTCGCCGCCCCTTCATTTAGTTTTCTTTGTAAGGCGTCTCTTAAAACACTTCAAAATAAGATCGCCATAAAAATGATCTGATTATTATACCACCTTGTGTTACTTAAATGACGAATTTATAGCTGGTCTTACGTTTATCATAATCACGTTTTCTTTAATTCATCATCATGCGCGCTTAATTTGTCGTTTTTGCTCTATAGTTACGTTGACGCACTTTTTGAAAATCACAGGCTGCGCGGTAGCGCAGCACTGTTTAAGGGTGACCAGCCATTTCAATGGGAGACTACAAAATTTGGCCCCCCGTATATCCCAAACCGTTATACTTTATAAGATAGTGTAAGGACGCGCTGAAGGTGCGGTGAAAATCTGTTAAAATTGATAAGGATAGATATGAGCAGGTGTAGGTCTACTACTTTCTGGGGACACAGTCAACCAGGTACGGTACTGCAGAGTGATGCTATCAGTACCAATAAGCTCGCGCAATAGGCCTACAGGTATAGTTAGCACTGTATCGCGTCACGTGACATAGGCATATAGGTGTGGTGACGGTTATTGCTTCCGCATTTAGGTCTACAATAAACGTTTCCGGGTACGCGAAACGTAGACGGATTGATCACACTGAAACACGTACATTGGCCTAAACAAACTTAACAAAGTCTCATTACATCAGTGGCAAAGCATTGTCACAGACGATTAGAAACGCATAACTTCATGACAAGGAAGATCGAATCCTCAGATTTAGGCCTACTGCTAAGTAGTGTTACTTAGTACTTAACCGTGGCCTATAGGCTACCGGGTTGTAGGCGTTAGGTGAACACACTCGGACGTGTAAGTGTAGGTTCATCAAATAAAAAAAATAATCGCCACATGAGATACCGAACGATTAGCCGTCGAACCAATGTGAAACGAGACAAACACCAGATTCACTGATATTGTAATGTTAGTAAGAGCCACTAGGCGAATGTGTAGTATATCCTACCTGTTAGCGGTGTCGCGCTATCTATATACTGTACTGTATGGAAACGCCGACGGCGTCGCGCACTGCTCAGTACTCGGCGCTGCTTGCTTGCACACCGTGTGACGTTACGTTCAGCACAGTACACGCTGCATTCAGGGGGTGTATACATGTGAATGAATTAGTGGCTTGACGTAGCGGTAGCGTTTTTCATTCGATCAACGAAGTTACTCTACGCCGCGCCGGGTTAGTACTTGGATGGGTGACTGCCTGTGGGCATGTAAACCATCTCTGTATATGTAAACCAGCCGCCTAGGTCAACTCAGCCTTCATCCTTCCTGGATAGATAGATCGAGTACCAGTCTATCTGGCTGGTGTTAAGGCGGGGCGCGTTCACCTGTGTCAGGTGGCAGGTAACACTGTGTGATCCCATACGGCAGGTGACGCTCCGTAGCTCTGAGATGAGCTTCTCATATAAAGAGCTATGTATCACCTTTTTTATCATTTAACCTTTAACTGTTGCACAACTGAAATTGCGCAGCATTAGGC
>Ga0209367_1009101_pt1 | contig 13518 bp, 13 predicted proteins | sample WorMetLIZISLAND2_FD_187412 | JGI IMG/M metagenome (GOLD analysis project Ga0209367, IMG submission 187412) | Marine gutless worms symbiont microbial communities from Max Planck institute for Marine Microbiology, Germany - Olavius geniculatus... ... | reverse complement strand
AACTAGATCGTATTATTTGTTATTATTTTTTTTTACCCTCGGTACTCCGTTCCCGAGGGAGCCTAAAAATTAACTACGAAATACAAAGGTGGGTACGATCGTCAGTCCGTGCAGTCAGCGGCCGGCAAACTGTCGTACAACAAAACAGCATTGAAGCGCTTATTATTATTATTATTATTGAGCATTGTCAGCTAGTGACGGAGTCACGAAATTCGATGGGTTTTACATCGAGCTGGTAAGTCAAATGTTCGTAACTCTTTTTACCCGCTACCACTTAACACCTGTCAGTGATGCCACGGTACATAATTTTGCATCACACCTCTTTCCCAAAAGTCTGTTTTTTCTTTGCCAACATATCGGTTGTTTGTCGCAACAAGATTGAGTTCGGCTGATGGTAATGATCGCGAGTGTCGGTTGCAATGTTGTACGTACAGGTAAGACAACGGACGGGTTGGCTGTAACTTCAGCAGGTGAACTTCCCAGCAGCTGTATCATACACCTGGCCACTCCACCGGCCTACGACAGAAAAGCATCCAAAAACTGGCACGAACGAATCATCAAGTGCCTGGAGAAAGTCGAGGCGATGAAAATGAACTCGGTCGCTTTTCCACTGCTCGGAACAGGTAAATGACATGTTCAGTGTTCACCGTTGAGCAGTCGGTTGAATGTAGCGTTATACGGCGTAGGCCTACACTGATTTATGAGTGTGAGCTAAGCTAATCCAACAATATAAATACGAGACGGATCCATTGGCTGCAAGTTGTATAAATGTATGAGACATTGTGCGCTTTATAAATTACATTTACTTACTTACTTACTTACTTACTAAATCTAGCTGTAGTAGTCAAAATGCAGGGTAAAAATGTGTGGAATAGTTTACTGGATTCTGCTAGTTTTGAACGTCTTCCAGCTTTTTAAACGCACGACGCCGATGTCGAGCAGTAAATGAATGTTGGGAATTGTTGTGACAGGAAAGTGGACAATTCCTGCGTCGGAGATGGCCGAAATCATTCTGAACGCAGTCGGCGAGTTCAGTATAGAGCATAAGCCGACGTTTCTGGGCCTGGTTCGCATCACGATATTTCAACCGAAGATGGTCGACGACTTCGCACGAGCTGTCGCCAAGAAGATTGATGAAAAGAATTCACGAGGAATCTTAAGCAGAATGAAAGGTGCGCTACCAATTCGTCCGTCAGTTTGTACATCGGTTACACTCTTGTTGATTCTACACACATACGCAGTGGCGTCTATCCCCCCTAAGTTCTTGGAGCAAGTCCCCTAACTTAAGGTGAGGCGCCGCAGGCGCCAAGAACGAGGCGCCGTAGGCGTTGAGGGGGTGGGGAATAGAAGAGATATCCTTCTCCTCAGCCGACTGGGAATCTGGGAATCAGCCGACTGATCTGGGGAAGCTGTCGCAGTGGTGCCTGAGGCAAAGCCCCGACGAAAAAACGAATTGGGTAGACTTTAAGCGTCACAAAAGACTTCTGCTTGCATGATACCGTATATCATAAGAGCAGCGTCGTACAAAAATGCACAGTTATAATATTTAAGTCTTTCCCCCAGATTTTCCCAAAATTTTCTCCCTTATTTTTTTTTTCTAAAAGCATTTACTTAAAGGTTTATATCGTAGTTGTAATCGTCGTTCTTACACTACCTTGTAAAATACATACAGTTAGCTTTAAAATAATTGAGTAACTTTCAGTACGGTATTTTGAAGTATTCGTAACACGTTTAGAATGTGATGAAATATACGGCGTGTTCACCGGAGTGACTTAATTAGTGAAAGAATTTGGAAAATCAGTTAACGTGTGACGACACTATGAAAGTGGGGCCACATGGATTGATTCCATATAATCGACGACTACAGCGTTGATATCGGATGAAAACGTATCTATAGGCCAGTATATAGAGTGTTGACGTTGACTACGCGCATGTCAGACTGGTGGTCTGGAGCGGGTGACATCAAGCTAGTCGACTGCGATGACGACGACGATGATGAAGATGCTGATGCTGCTCTTGATGCAGCAGCTGGGCGCAGATACAAAGTGGTGTTTCGTCTGTACGCCGCCAGTCAGAGCGACATTGATGCGGTCATTGCGGAGATCGATGAGCTCGGCAAGGAAGCTGTGTCAGCATCAGCATCTTCATCATCGTCGTCGTCATCGCAGTCGACTAGCTTGATGTCACCCGCTCCAGACCACCAGTCTGACATGCGCGTAGTCAACGTCAACACTCTATATACTGGCCTATAGATCGTGTGCTTGACAGCGCCGACAACCAGGCTCACATTGCTAAACTCACTCCACAGCAGGTCACTTCTCCACCCTGAACTTCGTTTTTATTCGTTATAGCTTTTTATACCCTTGATAGTAAGGATTCCAAGGGTAAAAATCAACGTTACTAACATAGCTGAAACAGCTATTGATACGCACATTCAAATCGATGCAGAATGAATCTGTGAGTACGATTAGCTGTGTAGAATCATTAGCCGTGCTACAGCTGCTGTCCAAAGTCAGTCCGAAGCCCAAAGCGTAGATTAAAGTATTAAAATGTTTTTCTTCATTGTGTGCCACAATAGTGTTGAAAACAAATTACTATTTGCTATTTGTTGTGGTGATTTTGTGCATATTTGTGTGTTTGAGACTGACAGCTAAATGACACAAAATTGAAAAAGCCTTTGTTTTTAGAAAAAAAAGTTTTTAGGCTCTTGGTTTTTAAGTTTTTGGGTTTTTAAAGGTTTTTTGATAGATTTTTAGGTTCTAAAGATTTTTGTGAACATAGATAAGACCCACGTTTTTATAACCCAAAAAGAGTATTTAACTATTTATATGACATTCTCTATGTGACGTTGTTTTCGTTGGGTAAACTGGTTCGCAGAAACTTAGCTTTTAAAAATTTTCAACTTAAAAACCTAGGTTTTTCGAACCAGTTTTCCAGCCTTAGAATGCAGTCGTTGTATACGACGTATTTGTACCTGGCGGCGGCAGGTAAGTCATCTGCAGCGAGTTGCGGCTCACTTTGAGGTGAAATTGAGCGTTGAACAAGGCAAGCGGCTAAATCGCATGCGTCTACAGAGAGACGCCAATGACATTTCTACTGTGCTTGATGCTGTCTATAAATGCTTCCAACAAGTTGATCTATCGGAACACAAGAAGACAGAAGCCGAACTCATTGCACAGAAGGTTTATTCCATTGCTACTCTCTAGTTTTATTTGCTTCGTCATTCTACTTTTTGTACTTAACGTATACGTCATGTTTAACTGTTCGATTCACCAAATGTGTTTGAAGAAACCCTTAAAAGGCATTTTATTTTTGCTATTTTTTTGGTTTCATACCAAACGAATAACACTGTCAGAATTTTTAAGTGGCCCAGTCTAACCATTCATTTTATTTTATTATCTTTGCCAAGGAGGTTATATGAGTGATACCAGGCGTTTATTTATTTGTCGGTTTATTAGCAGGATTGCACAAAAAGTTACAGACAAATTTGGCTGAAATTTTTAGAGAAGGTTAGGCACCAACTTTGAGATTGTTACACGTAGGCTATTCTATTCTACCGTGCGTGTATTTTCGAACTTTGGCACGAACTGTTCATTGACAAAAGTGTTGTCTATGTCGAAAAAATGTCTTCTTTCGTCCTAGACAGACTCAAAGTTGTTCGTAGTGCTGCAGGTGAGTGACTGTAGAACTTTGCCGGTGCTTGTGCTAGGCACATTGGGAGTACCAGCTGACTGACGCGTCATTCGAGTCATATCCACCTGAGATCAACGCCATCATCGAGAAAGCGTTCCAGGCAAAAAGCGCTACCGCCGAGTGGACGGAGGACAACGATGAAATGTTTGTCGTCGACTTTTCACAGAACGTGGAAATCTCCAAAACTACGGAACAACAGATCCAAGTCAAGCGCATTTGCGACGGTCGGCTCTCTCACTTTTGACAGTATAACTTGTTGTCATCGTAGGCTTTTGAGTAGTGCTTTTTCAACAATACTGTTTTAATCAAATTACTATTTGCTGCGTTTCACAACAAACCTGAATGACAATAGTTTTTTCTGCATAACACTAGAATTGTAGTAAAACGGCTGAAATTATTCGATTAGCAACCGTTATTGTCTGTACCTGTAATCAAAGAATTGATTTAGATAAAATTGATTGCAATTTTGCAAATATTCGTGCCAGGCAAACCGTGTATTTTCTGCAGCTTCTGAGTTTTGAAATTGATTTAGGCCTATAAGTGTGCATCGCAGAAAATATCGCAAGATGGCCCACAGTTACTGCAACTACTTGGTCGCGGTGTTGTAGCTCCAATCCCACAGCCAAAAAACTGGGATCCAATGCCAGCCGGACAACAGTTGCTCATAGTCGACATTCCAATGGGCAGCAAAGAGTTCGAGGAAGTGGAAAGAAACGTCAAATTGGCGCCTCGCAACACCGTCAAAGAAATACTAAAGGTCCGAAAACGTTCTTGCAACGATTTATGATAAAAGTTTCGTATTGCAATATTTCCTGTTTTAAATTTTGCAGCTTACAAAACCGATTTGTTTTTTTTCGTTCCATAATTATTAGACCTAGGCCTAATACAAAAGTCGACGGTTTATAGTTGACGATTATTAAAACGTCACTCGCACGAAAAAGAATAAATCCCGACTAACGTGGATTATGTTACAGTGACTGCGAATGTTTGGTTTTAACCTGTTTTCCTGTACTTTTTTGTCTACGAATTATCAGGGCCGGATTACCCGACATGCCAAGTATGCCATCGCCATGGCATGGGACCCTCCGCGCCAAGGGGGTCCCGTGGCGGCAAGAATTTTTTTTTATACCAGTATTAGTTTGGTGATTGTAACTCTGTTTGCATGTTGCTTTTTAAAAATCTCAACTTTTTCATCTTCTGATTTAACTGAAGTTACTGTTACAAGGGAAGCAGGCGAATCACAGCCTTCATCTGGCAAAGTCCACGAGTTGTAACATGTCGTTCGAGAACACGGCGATAAACAAAACCATTATGGCATTGTTCAACTTCAACTTCAACAATAATAAAGTGCGATTAAGAGCACCATGAACTTAACTTCTTAATCGCACAATGCCATAATGGTATTGTTTATCGCCGTGTTCTTGGACGAGTTGTTACAACTCGTAGACTTTGCCAGATCAAGGCTATGATTCGCCTGTTTCCCTTGCATAGCTGTTGTACAGTGAAAACTTGCATGACACGTTCCCGGACGTTTTTATTGCACTACGCAAAAAACAAAATAAACTAGCTAACGCAAAGGGAACGCATGACAGCGTTATACTGAAAACACCTATTTTGGAAGTTCAAGGACATTCAAGGTCATCGATGTTGACATTTTTAAGAAGCTCTTCACTAGTGCTTGTTATGATGAGCAGCATGTCTGTGCCTATCTGCAACTGTTTTCATGCTAGACGACGCAATATCAGTAAAATAGCCACTTTAAGAGGGGTACCCCTCTTTAACGCTCGCGTGAGAAGGCCTCCTTGAACCTAGGGGGTCGGCACTTGGACTGCTAAAATTTGCGTTCAATGCTGAAAATTTTATACGCAGGTTGTCTTGGACTACCTCCAGTCACTTCGTTGCAATTCACTCTTGAAATGTGCGCTACAGCCAAAAAATGCGAAAAATTCAAGAGGTTCAAGGGAGGTTCCAGATCGTTCATGGTCATCGATGTTGATAAAACTAAAAAGAAAATGACCAGTGCCTGTTATGATAAAACAATATGCGTGTAACTATCTGCAACCGTTTTCACACTAGACGAGCCAACGGCGTCAAAATAACGTCTTTTAGAGGAAACCTCTTTTGACGCCCTCGTTCGAGGGAACATGAGATTTCGACCTTCGTCACGATAAAGTAAAGTCTTTGGGCAGCCCACATTGAAGATTTAATTATCTTAGGTTGCACTGTTTTGATACAATACAGCAGTGTGACGGACAGACAGACGGACAGACAAACACCCAGGCCATGGCTAAGACGCTAGAAGCATTCTGCTATCGCCCGTAAAAAGTAACTTTATGCAGTGAACGAAACGGGAGTTACCCAGTTAAGCAAAAAAGCATCACAATTTTTACATGAAGCAAGCTAGAGTTTTTATACCTACAAAGGCATAGATGTAAAAACGTTTCTGAATATTTAAAAAAATGTCAAAAAACGTAAAAAAATGTGTCCGAAATATAAAAAAAACTGTTTAAAACGTTAAATAAAAAACGTTGACGATAATTTGTTTAACCTCTCGCCTAATGCCTAATGCTGTTGGTAACCTACAGTGTACCTGGAACTATAGTCTAGATAGAGAGAACTTTATTTAATTTTAATTCAACCCTGTGATCATAAGACCATAGCACTAGACTAACCAAATGTACTAGATGAGAAGACTTTATTTACAATTTTTGGTGGATTTTTTATGCATTTCTTAAAATGTAAAAAAAACGTTAAAAATTAATTTTTAAAAAATTTCTTTTAAAAACGTTTAAAAACGTAAAAAACGTGGCGAGAATAAAAACGTAAAAACGTGTTACATCTATCAACAAAGATAAACCTATAGGCCCTATTTGTCAGTTTGTAGGTCACTACAAAATAAGTATAGACGATTAGACCCAAACGTTGTGGAAAATAAAACGAATGCCGTACAAAAGTTACCAGGGCTGTAGTTGCGTTAGAGCCGGGGCCCCCGTTGTCGCATGGCATGGGGCCCCCAAAGGGTTAATCCGGCCCTGCGAATTATTTCATATTTATCGTTCATTAGCAGCACGTGTGCGTTTTCAACAACGTTGAATTTTGTTAACAAAATTTGTGACTTACGATAGATTTTTTTAGCTTTACATCGGTAAAAAATTGAGAAAACGTTACGCTGCTTAGTGTTTAACTGATTCGCGACAGCGGAGTAACAGCAGACTTTTAAATACGCGCTGGTCTAGTGTCGACCCTCATGTATTAGATAAAATGAGGCGAATGCAGTATGTCACATTAAAACGGTACTTTTGCCACTTTTGATTCTATATAACGATGACTTTCAGAAAAATTAATTATAGAATTATAAACGATTAACTTTTGCAGCCCGGTTTGTTTGGATTTTGAATCATTTTTATAACAAAAAGGACGTTTTAATTAAATACATAATTGTATATCTGGGCAGGTGGAGCGAATCCAGAACCCGAACTTGTACCAGCAGTACGCGGTGCGTAAGATGCACATGGAAGCGGCCAATGCGGGAGCGAGTGTCGAGAATGAACAACTGCTCTGGCATGGAACTAGCGCCGAAACCGTCCAGCACATCAACAATGACGGCTTTAATCGCAGCTACTGCGGCAAAAACGGTAGGTACAGCGTACAGCGTAACTAACTTAATGCCATGTTTATCGCATAACTAATAGCGCATTAAGTATAAAATAATATAGGCCTATCGTGTCTTGTTTCTTGTATAGCTCGTGAAATCTTCGCAGTTGTTGTTATACAATGAGTTTTGCTGTTTACGCCACTGCCACTAGGGCCTCCCTTCGGTAGACTACGGTAGTTTAAAATAGCTTGCAAGTCTGTTATGTGGGTGAGAAGTTTTGCCTTGTTACCACACTGGCCAGTGATAAAATTGCCCCGTAGTTATCGGTTTGTTCGACAAGGCTGCATCCTTTCACCATTCCTTTTCATCATAGTCTTTGACTTCGTCATGCGCAGAACTATGGACAAGTCGGAGTATACGGCATCGTCTGGCAGAAGCAGAACCGCTTAACGGATTTGGACTTCGCTGATGACATAGCAATAGTGGCGGAGGAAGAAAACGTATACCAAGAGATGACTACCAAGCTCGAGGAACAAAGTGCACAAGTTAGACTGAATATAAGCCGGAAAAAAACGAAGGCCATGGGAATCACCCAGCGCTCATCACCACAACCAATAGCCGTTGCACATAGAATATGTAGAAAGATTCACCTACCTGGGAAGTGTAATATCTAGCGATGGAGATGTTGAAGCAGATATCAACACTCGACTGGCAAAAGCAGCGGCAGTCTTCCGACGACTTGACAACTTGACAGCACGCTTAGCCTCAAGATTAAACTGGACCTCTACACCTCCCTCGTCGTCTCTACAGCCATATACGCCAACGAGACTTGTAAGAGTACAGCTAGAATATGTCAGCAGCTGGACGTCTTTCACCAGCGCAACTTACGGAAGATTCTGGGCATTACATGGAAGGACCACCATCATCATCATAGTTATTTATATTTATAGTGCGCCGTTTACAATAAAGATAAAGAACAGCGGTGCATTACAATGTCTCTTTATGCATACATAAAACTAAGAGTGAAAAACAACGCTAAAATAGTACGTTTTCAGCTGTCGCTTGAAACTGTTAAAAGTTGCTGCAGATCTCAGTTCATGTGGAAGAGCGTTCCATGCTGCTGGTCCGGCGTACGAATTTCGTTCGTAGTCGGGGCAAGATGTAGTTCGTGGTGCTCGCGGAGAGTAGACCCTGCAGAGCATAGTGACTGTGCGGCGACCGTGCTGACCAACTCGCTCATAAACGCTTGTGACTGTCCATTGTGAATGGCGTGACTAACCACGTGAACCACGTGACTAACATGGAGGTGCTAAGCCGGACTGGGCAGTCAAGATTACAGGACATTAATTATAGCAGAGAGACGACTTCGGATGGCAGGCCATATCATCAGCAGGACCAGCCAATCACGCCATGTAATGGACCACTCGTGGTAGTGGCAGACGACGAGGCCGTCCAACGAAGACTTGGCGGTTTACATTTTAAAGAAGACCTGGTGGACCGAGAAGTCGATTGGAACAGCTGTGGCTAAAACAGAAGCACATGGCGAACATGGCATTGTCTTGTCAAGAACCGGATGATGTAAGTGCTGAGGAAAGTTATCGGTGGCGTCGTGGCAGGGGAGACAGAGGGACCCCGTAAATTTTTGGCTGCCGGAAAATCTCGTTTTTTTCTGTTGGAAAGTTTTGGTCTAAAAATGCAAAATTTCCGGCCGAAAACCCCCGTCTTGGAAAAAGTCAAGGACAAAATTCAGATTTTAAGCACCTGTCGGAAATTTGTCGGAAATTCGCAGTGTCTGTCGGAATTAGTGCAACTTTCTGACTCGCCTACTTTTTTAAAAGTAACCCACGCCGCCACCGCTGGTAGTTGTGAAATTTATCTGTGTGACCGTTAAACGGTTTACGTTTACGTTAGGGGCCTGCTCAGCGTACGGTGTTTGGCGTGTGTGCAGCGGTGGTGTACGGACAGGGAGTGTACTTTGCGAAGGAATGGTGGTACTCCGCTGAGGACAAGTATTCACCGCCGGATGCCCAGAGACAGAAGCGAGTTTACCAGGCACGGGTGCTGACCAGCGAGTACACCGTCGGCAAGCAGGACTACATCGACGCACCGTTCAAACCCGGCAGCCAAGTGCTCAGATACGACTCGGTCGTCAACAGCGAGCAGAACCCGATGATCTATGTCATCTTCCGAGACTCGCAAGCTTACCCCGAGTACCTCGTCACCTTCATCTGACCAGTAGGAATAGTGTTGTAGCAGCAGCAGCAGGCTTAATAGTAGCAGTAACCAAATAACGTGCATTAATTATCTATTGCATATCTGTCTGCTTACAACACGTTATTCCACTTTGCTGTAAACAATTTGTCGATTGTGTACTGTGAGCAGAGCATTGTTGCTTGACATGCTGGGGCAATGGCGTAATCTGCAGCCTATGCAAACAATAAATTGTGCCCGTTTGTGCACCGAAGCAGCTCGTAGTTTATCATGGAAAGCTGAGCTAAATCTTTGCCTATTTTCATCTGTTGAGGTGCAATGTTATAGTTTGATAAGATTATGAATATACATGGTGGCCCAAAAAGTGACATTTTTGATGGTATTTGAGTTTTCTCTCGGTTCCTACAAAATTATGAAAAATTTTTCAAATAAATTAGTACATTCAAAATGTGAATAATTAATTAATAGCAGATGTCAAAGTTGTTGAAACATTATAATTAGCCCTATCTGGTGTTTTGCAGTTTAGACCATGACATTAAATTGATATGGTTGAAAAGGTTGTCACTTTTTGGCCCACCCGGTATTAGTTTATGCTGGCGAAATGCTGTCTGTAATAGACTTGAAAGTTAAAATGGCTTGTTTGGTTTGGGTCAACCAGTCGCTACCCGGACGTTAAACAATAGCAGTTGGGTTCATGGTAACGAATTGTCTATAGCGAAACTATTGGGGCCAACACTTAGAGGTGGGACTCCAGTCTTCACGTATCTGCTTCTATTTCTAACAATTTTTGACCTATTACATAATATTTTTTGTTTCATTTAATACATTGCTGTAAACTGCTTATATTTCGCCAAGGGCCAACTGAGCTTTTTTGGTTCTTTAACAGTGCTAGCGATAGATACAAGCTGTAGCCTAGTGATGTAGGCCTAATGTACTGCAGTGTCGGCAAAGAACAGTCAATAGTACATGCCTATCTGCAACCGTTTTCACGAAAGACTGGCCAACAACGGTAAAATAACGACTTTTACGTGGGTACCGCTTTTTGATGCTCTCGTGTGCAGGTTTCCTTGAACCTGGAAATGGAGACTTTTAATTTCGGCACAATTTGCGCTTGAAATGTGTCTCGCAGCCCGAAATCACCAAAAAATGCATCAAAACCTTTATTTTGGTGTTCAAGGTCATCCAAGGTCATTGCTTTCGGTGCCAATCGAAAACTCGTGTACGACTTCCTATTAGTGATTAATAGTAACTCAGGCCCTATCTCGCACCGTTTCTGAGATACGTTACACCGATTTATTGGCCAAAAATAACAAATTTTCTCTACCTTCCTCTCATATAGCGCCCTCGCTCAGTGTGACCCTTTTTAATTTATGGAAAAGCTTTACGGATCCTGAAACTAGAGTCTTCCAGGCAGCCGATGGTATAGATTTGGTGATCCTAGCTTGCATCGTTTTTGACTGATCCACCCGTGTGACGGACAGAAGGACAAATTATTGCGATGGCTATAATAACACGTGCTACAACAGTACCTGCTTTCGTGCGAAAAAACAAATTGACACACAAATAGTACCCGTAAGAACTAAAGTAAAAACACCGCAGCATAAAAGGCGCAAACAGTTTTTTTAGTAAACAAACTATAAACCGCACTAATATGTTTAAAGGTCTAATAAAAATCTTAGCGATGCAGGTTTTATAAGCCGGAAACCGAACGCACATGATTTTAGGCCTAAGCTGTAATACAATCGTTTGTTACTATGCACCACATTACTAACAGGCCACATTACTGGTCTTGTCCGTCCGTCCGTCCGTCTGACCATCCGTTACTTTGCTTGTCTTAACTCGAAAACATAAAGGTCTACGAAACCAAACATGGCGTGAACGCATCACATGACAGTAGTAACTGGTGCAACACTATTTGCAATCAATCAGTCAATCGAAATCTTCAATTATCAGTTGACACACTGCAACCGAGTAGAATATGTGTAGATATGAATAAAAATGACTGTAAAATACAATACAATAATCACGTCATCAAGAATGCTGGTGTCATCGCACGTCAAAAAAACTAAAAAAAACGACGAGCATCTTGCGTACGTGTTTACTTGCGGCTGGCGGATCGCGCGCTGGCCGCTGCACACTAGACGCAGTGCGGTGGACGCGTACGACCCGCGGCAACCAGACGGACGGCCGTATACATGACGGCACAATACGCGTTGATAGCTTTGTGTTAATCGTTTTTGTGTCCCATGCCATGGTCAATCACGTGGTTGGTCACGTGGTTTGTCAGAAGCGCTGTCATTGGTCGATTCACTGTTGACGTTCTGCTCATACGCGTAGATGACGTCACCGCCTGACCACGCCCGTCTGCATTATGTAAAGAATTAGCTCATCACTTACTTCATGCAGAAATACTATTACTCACTTAAGTTACACAGATCATTAGGCATACATTACAAATTTTTAACGTGGCCTAAGTAAAAACTGCTAGGACCACAGGTAAAAGCGCAGTTATCATTTAGTGGAAGTATTCTGCATTGATCTGCAGAAAGCCAGAGAAAAAAAGAAGATAACATGTTGGGTATAGACTATGAAAACGACGCGAGTAAGCATAATAAAACCACTCGTCAACACGCCAAGACTCTATACACGTACTATGCAAATTTATTATTAACTATCAACTAGGCTACAAGATAATCTGCTGTAAGCCTGTGATTTTATTCTGGAATCGGAATTTTTGGCAATTTTTGTTGCTGTGTCAGTATTCCGTCCAACATAGCGTGATAATGGCTTGGCGGCGTAACGTCAGACCATCTCACTTACGATCAAGAGGCCGTGGGTTTGACTCGGGGTCCAGCCGCTATCATGTACAGTGTAGTTACTGAGGACAGGTTAGCCATCTCGGCCACCAAGGTCAACTCAATCTTCTATTGCTCCGGGATATGCAAATCGAGCAGACCTATCAGCATGTCTGGCTGGGGTTATGGTGGGGTGCGTTCACCAGTGACGGATTGAAGGGAGGGCGTGGGAGGCGGCCGCCCCCTACTGACTGGATGCACCTTAAAACAAGTAAAAATTTCGCACGAAAATGCATTATTTTTGCTTAAAATTGTCAAAAATTTTCTGGGGAGCTGGCTCCCCAGACATCGCCCCCTATATCCTTCCGCCCCGTCCCTTATTCGAAATTTCTGGATCCGCTCCTGGCGTTCGCCTGTGTTGGGTAGCAGGTTGGGTGTGTGATCCCATATGGCAGACGGCGCTCCGTAGTTGTAAGTCGGGTTTCACAATTATTGCTAGCTATACGTACACCTTTAACCTGTCTTTTTCTTCATCACAATTCAGCCACGTTGCCGATCAAAAACTAATCATGAACATGTGGTGTAGCAAACAAAGAGTGTCCAGTGCTTGCAGTGCTGATACAGGGAGAGAGGGAGAGTGGTGTCATGAGTTACAAGAAATATTTTAGATTGTAACCAATCTAATGTACTCCTCGCGCGCATGGCGCATTATTTTCTCCTGTATTCTTTTAACTGCTTTTAGTTCCTTTCTTTTCACACCGCAAATAGCGGTGCCGACAGCATCAACCGCGCAACTGACGTCATCACGTCACGTGACCCCAAAAAGTCAAACTCGTGATCCCATTATCTTTAAGGCGCTATACCTCCATAACGGTGCTAGATAGACGCCATAGTGACCATGCGTCTGTCTAGCACCGTTATAGAGATATGGCCGTTTGAAGTTCTTCCAGGAAGGCTCTTCCAGGAACAGAGGTCGATCGGTCCTCAATATTACACTGATCTTATATACTCCTCTTCGCTACGTTAGGAACATAGCACGCGAGGAATAAAAAAATAGGAGCCACGGAAAGTTGCAATTTTCCGAAAGACAGCTGCAAATGTGGTCAATCAAAAGTCAATTTTCCACTAAAATCCTTCAATATAGGGAATAGTCACAAATTTAATAATTTTGGACGAAAATGTTCCGATAAAAAGATTTTTTTCCGACGGATTAAAGTGGGGAGG
>Ga0209367_1009099_pt1 | contig 13520 bp, 7 predicted proteins | sample WorMetLIZISLAND2_FD_187412 | JGI IMG/M metagenome (GOLD analysis project Ga0209367, IMG submission 187412) | Marine gutless worms symbiont microbial communities from Max Planck institute for Marine Microbiology, Germany - Olavius geniculatus... ... | reverse complement strand
AGGTGGATTTTGGTGGATTTTTAACTGAAGCATATCCAGTGCCTGTGCATTAGAACCATATTATTTTCAGCTTGTTTGCAATTTTGTCTAGGTTCACTATGGACGAAAATTTTCAGCAACCGGACTAGCTGTTCTCCACAGGATGTGCAAAACCAGTCTCTATTATAATGTAATTTTACTTGCTGCCAAATGTCATCTTTTATTCGGGCTGGTACAGTTGAAAATAAAATGCTATACAATATCGGTGTGTCATAGATATGCCATTACTGTTTAGATTATGTTGTGATGTTTGTCATTGCCGCTTTTAATGTCAGAATATACTGATTGTATTTTGTGCACATTGTTTTAGGTGAAGGTTTTGTTGAAGTGAAGATTGAAGCCGATAGTAGTGATATCACTGAGCATCCACATTGTGACCAGCCAAGTATTAGTATGTTCGGTTTATTTGATGTTTTATTTTCTGCAATCATTTTCTGTACTTTTTTCTTCTTTATTTGGTGTGGATTATGCTTTGCATGTAACTTGTAATATGTAGCGATGTAAGGTTGAGACACTTGGCTATATTTGCAAAAACTCACTGGTTTAATCAGCTGACTGTACTTAAGTAACGGTTGAGCTTTTGGCATGGTTGTCAATCGTCTGTTCGTCTGTCTGTCTGTCTGTCTGTCACAGATGTATTGTGGCTAAGCTTTAGGTGATAGCGGAAAACTCTTTGCTCGAATAGTTAGCCATGTGTGTTAAACTTAGGCGTGCAAAATTTCAGCCATCTAGTGCAAGGGGAACGTTTGTACATATAGGATTGAATGAAGTGAAGGGGACATGACTTTGAATGAAAAACTGGCCGTATCTTCAAAATGGTGAGAGATAGGGCCAAGGTTACTATTAATCACTTTTTTAGTTACTGTTAATCACTAATAAGAAATGGCATATGCCATTTTAGATTAGATAGAAATCATCGACCTTGGATGATCTTGAAGGTCGGTATGCACTATTGCAGCGAAATGGTGCAAGATAGGGCCTAGGTTGCTATTGATCACTTATAGGAGGTGGCAAATTGGCTGTCAAATGACTTGAAAATCATTGAACTTGGATGACCTTGAAGGTAAGTACTGCAACAAGAACTGTATAGAACGTTTTCTCTAGCCAGGTGTTTTTATTGTGAGAAAAATTCGCGAAACCTGCGTCCGATATTTGTGTTGGTTATTACTGAATGTAGCTATTTATATTGCATGGCGTGACGACCGCGTGTCACCACATGTGATGTGTGTTTAGTACTAGCATTAATCGTAGCATTCAGGAGTAGCATTTCGTTAACTTACTGTGCATGAAACTGTGTCATAACTGAGAAATTGCTTTTTCTTCATGATTGGAAGTTGAACACTGGACTTTGGATGTAGGTGGTACAGTTGGATTTCCCTAGCAACAGCAGTTCTTTTTATTGGGTAAACCCATATAAAGTACCCATACCAAACTTAGTCCAGCTTTAGTTTTATGTTCCAAGTGTTGCATGATAGTTAAGTTTATAGATTTTTGAGCCTTTAAATTTGCAATTTTTTAAGCATTTAATTGACGTGGACAGTATTAAATAGTGCTCATTCTAATAACGTAGAACTTACAAAAACCCGAAAAGCCATCAATTTTGGTTTTTTAAAAACTCTGCTTAGCCAAAAAGTTTAATAAAACCCATGGAGTTGAAAAACGCATGTTTACGCTGCTGAAATTTGGCAATGAAACAACAACAGCTATTTATACTGACCAATCATACAACAGCAGTGACGTCTAATGCTGGTGATATACCATCCAGAAATCCAAAAATCAGCTTCGGGAAAACCAACACCATTTTGAGCCAGCTTTTTGTTCACAATCTGAATGATAACCCAGCATCAAAAACAACGCGTAACATCAATGACTTCAATTTTTGACTTTTAGACTTTTGCTGAGCCAATGCACTGACCTAAAATTCGGTTTAAGCTACAAAGTAAAGTCATCCATTGCTAAAAAACAGAATTGATATTATGACAGTGTGTAGCTTTTTATGCAAAGGGAATGTAGGGCCTATAGCATATATTTTCAGTTTTATTTTTGCACTTTATTTTTACAGCAGATTATGTCTTATAACAACTTTTGTTGCTAACTGTTTTAAGTGGAATTTTTTTATCTGCAGGTGACAGTTTGTTGAAGGTGAAGATGGAAGCTGATAGTAATGATTTCACTGAATATTCTCCACCTTATGATCAGCCCAGTATCGGTATGATCTTTTGCTGTATTTTCTGCAGTCATTATCCCCTTGCAGGTCACAATAGCTGTAGAGTAGTTCACTTAGTATAACTGCTGTTTTAAGACTGTCTTGAGAACAGGTGAAGGATTTACCTAAGATCTTTTTGAATTGTCATACTTTTTTTCTAATGGCCAATTTCCATTAGCTGAACTAGTTGCTAAATTTTGGGTTACCAACTAGTTTACCTGATGGAAATTGCCCATAACTCACCGAGTTAAGATTTTGTAAGTCTTTCTTAGGAATTTCATTTACTGATTTTTAATGCCCGACGAATTATTCATATAATAAAAGATACACCACGGACTTACAACTACTTATTGCTCGTCTTTAACCAGTCACATTAAGGTTTTCTCATTAATAGCATCATTGAACGAAATACTGGTATACCGGTATTGCCGTTCTTGAATACCAAAATACCGGTATTGCTAAATGTTGTCGGTATTGGAGGCCTTAGTTTGCTCCTTATAGGTCACAAGAGGTGCAGAATAGTATAATAATATAATTGCTGTTTTGGGGCCATTTTGAAACAGAACTTTCAAAGAATTACCAAGGCCTGCTTGAATTGTTCATAAGTTTTTCTTAAGTCTTCAACTTGAGATTTTGTAAGCTTGTCTTTCGGAAATTTATACGTTTGTTACATGCAGCTTGTCATGCCGGGCTTGTGAATTCTTATGTCACAGCTAATCACTTTGGGTCTATAAATAGAAAAATGAATGGATCATTGTGATTGGTCCTCACTACGTGCACTGCTTTGTACCATCGTAGTTTATTGCCGTTGCCAATAGTTATCAATGTTAACACTTGCTAATTGATTTTTTTTCCATTTTTGCTGCTGAAGTTTGATGGAAATATTATATAATTTATTTTGACAATATGAATGCAGACTTAAGCTGGTTGCTATGTATATGGCTAGAAATGAATTGTTTATCGTAAAACTGCTAGTATAAGCCTGGTCTCGTATAGTAGCCGGGTTTCTAATACAAGCCGTGGGTCTGAGACTGATGTTTTAATAGAAGCCGGGTCTCAGATAAAAGCTGGGTCTCCAATACAAGTCAGGGGTCTTAAGTCAAATGTTCTAATAGAAGCCCGGGGCTTCTATTAGCAGTTTTAGGGGTATTTAGCTGATTTACCGTGCAATTTTAGCTACCAGTAGCAATGACAACAAACGTCCTGTTGACGTTTTAAAATAATGTATTGTGACAAACACAAAATAATACGTAAAGATAGTTAAATCACACAATTATCAACACATTCATATGTATTATGGCTGGCAAACTAGATATTTAATCGTTCTTTATTGCGGCAAAGCAAGCCAGCTTTCACATATGCCTGATTCGCTGATGAATGTCTGCTTGTCGATTCAGACTCTCCAAGCTTCTACTGCCGTCAAATGACGTCCATGAAATTTGCTGTAGTCAGCTGCAGCTTTCTGATGATGAACTCGACATCAGATTGCACGGTACACTTTATGTTGTCCCGGAATTACCCAGAAATTCACTGTTGTCGACAACAACTTCCTGCCTTGTCAGGAAAAGGTTTTATTCGCATACGCTCGGCCGAAACGTCACAGTTTGTTTCCAACAGCTCCTTCAACATTCAACGTAGTCTCTCTGCTGGACCATGACCACACTGGTGGTTTTCAGTTATTAATACTAATTCTCACATGAGAAATCTGACTTTTATCTTCAAAATCAACGTTTTTCATGAGCCCATAACACGGCTCCTCAATTCTCTATCCTTGTAACTTTTGTAACTGTCGGTTAAATTAGTGATGCACGGATTTTGCAATTCTGCAAACATTTAATTCTGGCAGTGTTCCAGCATTCTGGCTGATGCCCCGGAAGCAAGCAAGCATTACAGATGCATAATATAATCTATTTACTACTATGATACACCAGCCTTGCTATGAAATATTAGTGTGCACATTTCATAACCTTACAATGAAAGATTATGTAGAACTGAAAGGAACAAAAATGCAGTCATTTTTACTTTTTTGTAAGTCAGCTGTTATGCTGTTGTAAGTTTTTCTTAAGTTTTTTAAAAAAATTTTTCTTTGTTTTTAAAATCAGTTTTTTTCTGAAGGTTTTTGTAATTCTGTCTTTTTAATTATTTAATAATATTTCTCATGAATCTGTCATAATTACGCCAAAGCACGTATTGTGTTGTGTTTGTTATGCAGGTGGAAGTTCATTTGAAGTGAGGATTGAAGCTGCTAGTAATGATATCACTAAGCATCCACGTCATGCCAAGCCAAGACCATATGTGTGTGTGGTGTGTGACAAACGGTTTACGAGGAGCGATAGTTTGAATAGACACAAACTAAAACATACCGGAGACATGTATTCTTGTACTCAGTGTGAGAAATGTTTTCCTACTGAGCAGTACTTGAGGATGCATCTGGATGTGCACAGCGGTAAATACAAGTGCACCGAATGTGGAAAGTGCCTCAGCAACAACCAAAATTTAACAGTGCACAGGCGAATTCATTCTGGTGATAAACCATTTGAATGTGCTGTTTGTAACAAACGATTTGCAGAATTTTCGACCCTCTTTAAGCACAGCAGAATTCACAGTGGAGAGAAGCCGTACAAATGTCTTGAGTGTGACAAGGCATTTAGTCAGTCTGGCGGTCTAGCCATTCATATGAGAGTACACACGGGAGACAAACCGTACAAGTGTTCGCTGTGTGACAAAAGTTTCGCCCAATCTAGCCAGTTGGAGACACATAAACGTTATGTACACAGCAACAAAAGACTGTATGACTGTTATTACTGTGGGAAGCTGTTTAAAACTATCTGTGGTCTGAAGCGTCATGTTTATACCCACACTGGTTCAAAGCTGTTCTCATGTGAACACTGTTCAGACTGTTTTAAACATCGCTACCAACTCCAAACACATCTGCTGAAGTCACACAGTCAAGGTACTTGGTTGACATGTGAAATTTGTAAGAAGAAATTTAGCTGCAGTAGTAATCTTAAAAAACATTTACGTCGTCATGAAGGTGGGAAGCCGTACGTTTGCTGTGAATGTCCGATGTGTTTCTGTACAGCAGCTGAGTTTAAGCGTCATATGCTGTCACACTCAGGTTGTAAACGGTTTTTCTGCGGTTCATGTGGTACATATTTCAAATATAAAGACACTGTTACAAGTCACTTCAAGAGATGTTCTGCTCAACTGGGATACATCAGCATGCTAGCCAGACAAGATTGAGACAGAGAACAAACAATCTGTGAACAATTGCTTGTTGTACAGAGTTGCTACTTTTGACTTAAGACTTGTCAGTGAGATTCTATTCATTGTGTTTCTGAGCCCTGGAAGTTCTTAATCTGAAGAACGTCCAGTGACAGACAATGTTTTGACATTGTTGGGTCAACATGTTTATATGTGTTTACAGATTTGATTAGATTTTGTCATTTCTCAAGTGATGGTACACACTTGGAACGGTTGTGCACAGTTTATTTCTATGTTTGTGTAAACTATGTACGTAAACTACAGCAACTCTTTTGGGGCAAATAGCTGAAGAACTGAACAAAATGAGTATATTATGTTTGTGTCTGTAGATGTTAATATAGATTTATATAGTGTGTCGTTTGTTTTGCTATTAACTGTCATTTCTGTGTATGGTAGCCATAGTTTTCTCTAATCTGTACCTGAAAGAATGGAAGGCTGACCTTGGTCCTTGGTTATGTATTGATATGCGTTTAGTTTTATATCTGTATAAAGACAGTCAAGTCTCGGTGTATTAACCGGTCTGGCAGCTGCAGTGGTGAAGGTGAGAGCGGATTTGATTGTCGTTCATCATTGCAACTGCTAGCAGATCTTCCATTCCAGCACATATTAGTCTAAACACATCATTAGGCCTAATATGGTGCTTTGAAAGGTGATTTTCTTTTACTCTATGTTCAGAAAAAAGTAATCGCTAGACATTGTACAATAGAAGTGTCAAATCTAAACGTTTTTGCACTTAATTGTCTGTACAATGCAATGTACAGCATTGGACAGAGTATAAAATCACCTGACGTACGTCCGTGCGTGCATGCGTACATGCATCTGTCCAACTTAGGAAGTGGCCCACCACGAGTCGAATGGTCACGTGACCGATCAAGGTCGTGACCCTGGTCATGGTGGGGTCAAATACGGTATGCCCAAAAAAGCACTTTTTGGCCTTGTTTTTGTCACATGTTGGCGGAGGCATAAAAGTCCACGGAGTCGTAACCACCATATAGTTCCAAGATTTAGGCTAGGCCTACGAGTCTTTGACGCATTTTAAACAGTGGAATGTGCCAAAATTAGTGGAAATAGACCAGAGGTGCATTTCTCACTTTTAGCCTATTGCAGTGCTCTGATATTCTCTGAGGTGCTAGCGTAGAATTCGCGTTTCGCACTTGCCTTTTTAATCTCGGAGAAATAAAAAGTGCGAAACGCATCTTAAGACAACCTTTACGTGAGATGTAAATCTTAGCCGTTTACGTTTCGACCAACTAGGTTCAAGCAGACCTCCAAACGACATACGGGCGTCAAAATGTGGGTACCTTTTCAAAAGGCGTTGTTATTTTATTGTGCGTTGTACACCGATTCTCCAGGTGGTAAGAACGACGCGGTCGCGCGTCATGTGAGCTTTTCTCAGATTACTTACTTGCGTTCGTTGCGGTAGTCATTCTTACTTCCTTACTGACTTATGCAACTGTTTTGATATTTTACGCCATGTTGTTTAGAGTTCTTTGCAGTGCATTTGGTGTCAGTGCAAAATTGCATACGTTCAAACGTCGATACAGTCTATTGGCAGCGTGTCGTCTGTTTTCTTCCGAAGTCTTCACATCACCAGCTACGATGCGTGTGATTCCTGTATCTGCTTTGTCGGACAATTACATGTATATCTTGATCGATCCGAAGACGAGTGTCTGTGCGGTCGTGGATCCCGTGGAACCGGAGAAGTTAGTCAAGCGCATAGCTGACGAAGGCGCGAAGCTGACCACTGTTCTAACCACTCATCATCACTATGATCACGCAGGCATGCCGTTTTACTTCAGGCACCGGTCCAAAATAAGATACCGTGCAATATGACGTATCTCAGCAGACTCGCTATGATGTTTCTTAGTTGTTTTTCACGTTTTTTGCGTGAACATTTCGGATCAGGGTTAGAGTTATCGGGTGTTGGTAATTTGCGGAAATGCGGAATGCGGAAAGTAATTTGCGGAATGAAATCTGCGGAAGTAGGCTGCGGAACGCTGGGTAATATGCGGATTGACCGACTGAGCGATCGATAACGCCCCCTGCTTTAATGTATGAACTTCGGATTAATAATAGCCTAATAGACGACGCCAAGTCATTTTACGTGAAACAGCAGTGTTACACTACTATAAGCCTAAATAAAAATACATTGACCATCATCATTGCAACTCAAGACATACTAATTATATAAAAATGTATATACGTACTAGCCCTACTTAAAATACTTAAAATAATGCCCAGTTTAATGAAAATTGAAAAACACATCAGTACAAAAAACTCCTATGGAAGTCACATCGCCTAAATAACAAAAATATCAAAATACATGTACATATAACTCATATTCAAACATCAAAAGAAATAAAAAGTATATAATCAGTAATATTATAGTCGTAAAATTAAATCAGTTTATTACAGAGTCACAGTTCACAATCAAATTGTACGTTTCGGAGTGTTAACGTTTTTTATCGTTTTTTCTACGTTTTGCAACGTTTTCGTCGTTTTCCATTGTTAGCTACAGCAATTCCGCACCATAAATTCCGCAAATTACCACCACATCAAGCTCGGAAGGTAGGGAGTAATTTGCGGAATCGGGCTCATCACATGATCATGCCTGTCAACCAATCATCTTCATTCCGCAGATTTCGTTTCGCAGATTACTTTTTGCATTCCGCATTTCCGCAAATTATCCATACCCAGAGTTATCAGGCTTAGGGTTAGGCGGGATAGGGTTAGTGTTAGGGGATAGGGTTAGGGTCAGGTTTGAGGTTAGGGTTACGTTGATCTTGTTTATTTGCACAAAATTATCGAAAATGTAAACAGGAAATGGCTGCCCTGTGGTATATTAACATTGTGTTGCAATTTTTAAATAAAATACTGAAGGTTTATGAAGTCGATAGATTTCAAAATAACTGCATGGTTTACCATTAAAACGTCTAAACTGAATGTAAAGATTCATTATATACATCTGTTAAGTTACATCATATTGCTTAAATCAGGGTATCCTATTTTGGACCGGTGCCTTGCTTCATTTACCTGATAGTGATATTTTGTACCAGATTGTGGAAATCTGAAATGATAAAGAGCAGTCAACCAAAAAGTATAAAAGGTTACTACAGTAAACTATTACACCTGTAGTAGACATTTGTATTGTAGCAGATTGCGCATTTGCACTGTTAACAGCTGTTAACACGTTTGCATTATGTTATAATTAGTGCTGTCGAGGAATTAATTTTTTTAACGGCATTAATGCTCATGCATTAATTTTTAATGCATGTGCTAACGCATTAATTAATGCATCATTATATTGCTGATGATGTAGGTGGACTACATTAACAGGGAGACTGCAATAATGACTGACAAACTCGTGGCTATGTCACAGTGCCGTGACGGTGGTAAAGGAACAGCAACATAACAGTTTTTAATTACTTGAATATCACTCGGTCATTAAAGAACCGCATTTCAATGAAGCATTGCTATTCCTGATTTACGGAATTTAGTAAATTTATGTATGTGTGTTAGTTTTTTTAATGCACATTAATTCTTTAACTCATAAGGTTAACCCATTAACTTGTCAGTTCTAGTTATGATACATACATGTAATTTGTATGTATTGTTGGGTAAGATGACATTGCAGTGATGTGTTCTGATTTAGATTCTGGTGTTATTTTTAATCATCTTATGTTTAGGAAGCACTGAAATAGGTGAATTTTGTGCAGGTGGCAATCACAAGATTGTACAGATGGTTAAAGACCTGGAGGTGTACGGAGGTGAAAGTGGGATTGGAGCAATGAATCATCGTGTGAAACATCAGGATAAATTCAAAGTCGGCTCCCTTGAGGTCACTGCTCTATCAACTCCTTGCCATACGTCAGGACACATCTGCTATTACATTGCAAGTGATCAAGGTACATAGTCCAGTGCAGGTAATTAAGGTGATAAATTAAACTAGGATTTTGTTTTCAGCTTTAGGCTTTTTTGCATGATATTATTGTTTTGTTTATTTTTGGCGCTGTAAATGAAATGATCCAGTGATAACTGATAAGAATGCTGCTGAAATGTGGCTGATAGTATGTGAGTCAAATCATAGTTATTTCTGTTGTTTTGTATGTGGTTTTATTATTGTTAGTTTTTACATTTTAGTATGCTGTTGGAAAGTACTTAGTAATGGTTATGTCTTTGCAGCCAGTGGTTAGTGTTGGATTGTGTTTTTTTGCATTTATCTTCCTGTGTCCATCTTAGAGACGCAACAAATATGTCATGCAAAATGTGATTTTGTTGCCCATCCAACGTTTTGAATGTTGTCAAAAATTCGAATTTTCGTCCAAGTTACATCCAGCTATTGAAAGGTAATTAATTTGCAAATGGACAGCTATGTGCTGATTTTCAAGTCTAAAAGAGAAATGTAGCATTTCTCCATATTATGGTAGTCTTGTTTCATTGAAAAGTTGCTAGAGTGCTTTTAATGTTAGCACTAATTTTGAATTGCACAACCAGCGCGTTTAGGAACAGAAGAAATATCTGGTCCCAAATGTCATTTTTCATCCATTCAAAATCACCAGTTTTGTCAAAATTTTATCAAAAATTGTGAATTCTGTTTTTCTTTGTCCAAAAATACTAAATTTTGCAAGTTGATTGGTTTTTTGTTTAAATTCAAAATGGATTTGTTGTGTCCTTATCCATGTGCATAACAATAAGTATTTTGATTTTTGTGTGTTTTATGATATTTCACAGAGGGAGAGCCAGGAGTTGTGTTTACCGGTGATACGTTGTTCATAGCCGGCTGCGGTCGATTCTTCGAGGGCTCGGCGTCTGACATGTATCGAGCGCTGGTCGAGATCCTGGGAGCACTGCCACCGTCAACGCGTGTTTACTGTGGACATGAGTACACTGTCAAAAACCTTAAGTTTGCTGCGACGGTGGAGCCAAACAACTCGGCAGTGGCGGAGAAGCTGGCGTGGGCCAAGGCCCAGACCAGCAAGAGACAGCCGACTGTTCCGTCAACAATTGCCGAGGAGCATACGTTCAATCCATTCATGCGTGTGCGTGAGACCAGTGTACAGTCTCATGCTGGCAAGGTGGGCGATGCCATTGCTACCATGGCTACAATACGTTCCAGGAAGGATGTCTTCTAAGCATTGTGAAGACCAAGCCGCTGATTACCATGGGCCATACAAAAACCCGATGTTACATAATCAATGATAACTTCTTTGAATGTTTGCAGATTTTTACAATTTTTACACCGTTGGAAACAGAATTAATTTTTTTTGCAAAACCCATGCAATATTTTCTGCCTAACCTTCACTCTAGTCCTATTCACCTTAAAGTTATCATCGATAATGTGATGTCTTTATGGCCTGCAGTGTATAATCATAATGTCTTCTATGTCTTTTGCCTCATAACGTATCATTAGGGCCCACAGTTTCCCACGTAATTCCGAGCCGAGCTACGAAATTTGCTTTTTTCCATGGAATTTTGATATTGCTGCGGAATTTTGCAGAAGTTGAGAAATGACCAATGATTAGTATGATCGTTGGCTTGATAACACAATCAGACTAACTATATCATGGAGAAAAATCAAACTAAACTGCCTAAAACTGCATCCCTACTAATAATTACCATTGTAATATGGCACAGTGGTAAATAAACACAATGCGACTAATTGACAAATTGCACTTTTGAAAAGAAAAAAATTGATAATTTTCTTTGTATGTTGCCAGCCTCCAAAAAGTGAAGTTTTTTTAACAGAATCAAGCTTAGTTTATGCACAAACAGAAGGCCGCGGTAAGCCACGGAATTTGGCGAACTGGCCCGCGGAATTTGGCAAAATTTTCCATGGAAAACTGGGCCCTACTTATTATCAGCCAGTTGTGCCACAGTTTCACATAGTTTGTCATTTGTCGAATTAAAGCTAATTTACTGTTATTTGTCAAAATAGTGTGATGAAGCTGATTATGTGTGAAGACTAAAAGGTTGCAAATAGGACAGGGATTGTATTAATTACCTGTTATTTATTATGAGGCCTGATTTTTATTCAAATTCTGTGACTTGGCTTGAATAATTGTCATAATAATAGTTGAATTTCTACAGCACCATTAGGTTGTGACTAGCGATAGTGCTAGTTCTATTCTTGAGAGAATGGAATTGTCTTTAGTTTGGGTCTAAAAGTTGCAGCTGAGAAATTCTGTGGCATATGGAAAACTGCTGATCCTAATAATGTATTTGTAGTAACAGCTAATTGTATGATTTGTATCAGTGACAGACTTGTAAAAGTTAGACCTGTAGAAGCTGTATTTGTTTGTATCTGTTAGTTACATTTCTCCTGTGTTGCTTTTGCTGTGATTATATGCTAAGCAAAGATTGATTAATTCTTTGATTGATCAGAAGCAGATATTTATGAAATGGTGGATAAACTTTCTCAGTTGCAGATCATGGTATGCTTATCGTATGGCGCAGAAGTGAAAAAATGAATTTGTTTGGGGAGTAGTAGTCGATAGTGAAATTAATTCATCATGACTTTACTTTTTGCAGTGATGGCAGGCTGACATTTTGGGATTTCGTGACTGGCCCACTCTGTTCTGTTGTAACAGTTTCCTGTTGTGCCTGTGGTTTACTCTGCAGATTATTGGACTCTGTGGTGCATTGGTGCTATTGTCTTCGTTGCTTGTATTCAGTAATTTCCTGGGCCATGTAATGTGCATATTGTGAAGAAAAAATTTCATGTGTGTTGTATCTAACATTATTAACTGATAGGCATGGCCCGAAATCGTGAGTTTGAGGGCAGTTTGTACGGGGCTTGATCCCTGAAGGGCTGAACATCAAGGCCGCAGGCCAAGAGCAGGGGTGGAGTTCTTGGGTACGGGGCAGTGCAGTGTGGCCCATTTCCACCAGCTAAGGGTTCTGGGGGAGTGCTGTAAGCTCCTCTTTGGGGGTCCAGGTGGAGCCTTGATCACAAACATATTTTGGGGCCTGAAAGAACCCCCAAAAAGCATAAGCCATGTAAAAGTTTGGTTGGGGATGTTGTCCCTGACTGCACTCCCCTCTGCCCCCTGGTTATGCTACTGTAACAACTTGGTGATGTTGTCAGTCTTGCCTGTGACATCCAACCACAGTTGCTGATTGACCACTGACCTTTGTTAGGTAATGTCGTTCATTTTTTATGCAGCTTCGCGGACCACATTGTTATGCTTGTTGGACTATGATGTGACTGAATACATTGGTTGAAAAGTTTACTTGCTGTTATTACAGTTACGTTGCAGCATAATGCCCAGTAACCCTGAATGGCCTCTCATCACATCAGAAATATTTGGCAACTGTAACTGATATGATTTTTGTTGTAACTAGTTCGAGACTAATGATGTTTTTGAAAAATAATAATATATTCGCAAATAAGCAAAAATGGCGTAGGCAACTCTTGTCAAAATGGTCACAGTAGGATTTCCTTTCCTTTTTCCCTCTCATTTTATTTTCTTCCTATTTCTTTACTCTTCTCTTTCTCTCTCTCGGCTTCGAAATAGATCCCTTTTAAAAACAGCTAGGCAGTCTAGGGGAGCACTGTAAACTACCTCTCTGAGGTCAGGACAGAGGCCCTGCAGAAATCAAATTTAGTGCATTGTAGTCTTAAAAATCTGTCATCTGATGGCATCAGTTTAATTAATTTTTCTAAGAGTTATTCGACTTATAACTTATGGTTATGAGGTTGTGGATTTCATTTAGTTTATTTGTCATATTTATTTCTTATTAACCGTTTAACGGCCAGTGTTCGCCTACGAGAACATGTCAATATGTTGCACGCACGAGGCAGGAAAACTGCAATTTCCATGAAGCTCGTTTTGTGTCGTGTAGTTGTGACGTATGGTAAGTGATATGTGCAATGAACCTAATTTTACAACTGTTATCGCGCGATTGGAGCCACGGCGAAGAAGCCTACATTTTCGATTTTTTGAATCATTTGAGTGAAAATTCCGTATAAAATCAGTGGGTGTAAGTTTCTCTCAGACCTATTGTGACACAC
>Ga0209367_1009098_pt1 | contig 13520 bp, 11 predicted proteins | sample WorMetLIZISLAND2_FD_187412 | JGI IMG/M metagenome (GOLD analysis project Ga0209367, IMG submission 187412) | Marine gutless worms symbiont microbial communities from Max Planck institute for Marine Microbiology, Germany - Olavius geniculatus... ... | reverse complement strand
GAACCCCTGCACCCAGTGGCACGAAATTTTGTCACGATAAACTAGAGACCTTGGGGCAGCCCACAGTGAAGATTTCCTGATCCTAGCTTGCACCGTTTTAATACAGCTCACGAGTGTGACAGACAGACAGACGGACAGACAGACGTCCAGACGATGGCAAAGACGCGCGAAGCATTCTGCTTTCGTGCGTAAAAATGAAATGAAATATGGTAGAGCTACAACAGATCTACGTGCAAAATCTAATATGCATCACCAAACAAATATCGCAATACAAACGAACGTTTGTACAAGTTAAAGTGACACTGAGGCAAAGCAAAAATACAATTGGTGGCCCGGAGTTTCATGGGTAAAATCTTTTCCGGAGGTAATAACTGGTGAATACAGTGATCCTTGTTATAAACCATTTTATAAAATAGGTGTTCATCTGCCTCATGCAATAAAACAGACAAACGTCTCAGCTGTAGCCCCAGCGGAAAGCTTTTTTGAAAAAGCATCAAATTTAGCTATTGAATCATTACTAAGAAATCCACCCCAGGCAGGCAAGTCATAGATAATACGAGACACGACAATAGCAGAAAAACAAGATTCAATTGCTTGGCAGAAAAACCTTGCGCTTTTAAACACTTCAACAAATACCAACGCTGAGAACAGAGTTAAAATGTTTTAACATGTTCATCAAATTTTAAGTTACTACAAAATGTAACACCAAGAAGCTTAGCAGACACCACACGTTCAATTCCTGTCAAACATGATAGTAAGAATGAGCGAGCAGATGGTCTACCCTACAAAAACTATTTCTTTAGTCTTTGAAAAATTACTAATCATGTGGTTATTTTTAGCCCAGCAACGGAAGTGTTCAAATGTACAGAAATGTCTCTGTCCGTATTTTCTAGTACAAGGAATGTCGTGTCATCGGCAAACTTAAACAATATATTTATTACCGACAAAGGTTTCAAATCACTAGCCATAACAATGTACATGCAATAAATTTCATTGATTCGAATTAATTGGCACGATAGCGAAGCGCGGTACACTGAGAACGCCATTGTGTGATTACGCCCCACTATGGTTGTGTATTGCAGGCGTCTGACACGGCGTTCGTGTGTCCGGTGTGCGTTCAGCGTTTCTCGACGAGCAAAGCTCTGATGCGTCATCAGGCTCAACTGCACAGTGCGGCTAGTGGAGGACGTCAAGTGACGTGTGCTATCTGCACGCTGGACTTCAGCAACGAACGCGAGCTGCTGGCGCATCTTGTCGGCGCTCAGCACAAGGACATGAAGGCAAGACACAACCAATTCAAACATTTCGTACAGACTTCATATCACAATTACAAAATGACATCAGTGCATCACTGAAACATCACTGGTGACTGTTCTTAAATGTCTTATTGAGAGTCATTTTCACGAATATAATTTTGTCCAGTGTCAAAGAGCAGGAGTTAAATAAAAATACGAAGTTAGGCATAACATTGGTTAGACTGAGTTTGCAGTTGTCGCCTAAGCCGCCCGACGCGCCTGACCATGCCACCATATGCAGTAAAACATGTACGTTACTGCGTTACGGTACATCGTTAGTACACCGGTTACTCTGCTTTGAACAACGTCCATATTAATTTTCTGTTTTATGTTTTCTTTTTGTTTTCAAGTTAGAGAGACGCACGAGACTAGCGGATGGACGGACAAGACGCGTAATGCAGTTTGTGTATAGGACGGCCGCATAACTTGGCAATGCATTTTGCTGGTAAATCAGGTAAAGCTGCAGAGCATCTTCATCTGCATCGACTGTCGATCGATCTTCTCAAACCGCGACGCGTACGCATTTCACATGATGACTCGAGCACAGAACGAGACGTGTGACGTCATCACAGCTGCTGCTGCTGCTGCTGCTGCTGCTGCGGACGTCGGGTTGAGTCAAAATCAGAACGGTGAAATCGTCACGGCGTCCTCATCAGTTACCACTCATCGGCAGGCATTGGCATCACCTCCCCCGACGTCACAAGGTCACGGGCTGGACGCACGACGAGCACTGACCGACAACACCGTGAGACAGTCACGACATGTGTCTGAGAGATACTCGTCCAGCAGGCACACCCTGGGAGGTCGCTTTGATGACGACACGGTCAGCAGACGTTGGCTGGCGGGCAGGGTCAGAAACGGTCCTCACGGTCGAACCGCGCCGCCGCTGGACAAGAGATCGTCCACCTCGTGCATCGCGACTTCGCTGATGACCGACTCGAGCGCTAGTGGCGCCGCTCACTTAGCACCGCTCAACCTCACTTGTCAGACCACCGACAGACGCACCACCACGCCGCATCAGAAGAACGCGCTGGAAAACTCGTGCCGCGTGAAGGACACGAACAGGGATGAAGACTGGTCCTCGTTGAGACGCTCGTGGTCGGCTGCCGCCACAGACCGCCCGACTGCACCAATAAACGGCGTCCTGGGTGCAACTCAGCGCCGCAGCATGTCTGCCAAGTGTGACGTAGAGGAGCGTCATCCAGCCAAGGTGCGTCGACGCACCTGCTGGTCTGTCGACAACGTCAACGACGAGCCCAAGACACGTCCGACCGTCGCCAGATCATCGTATGATGATCTCGTCCTCAGTCGTGGTCGTCGCTCGGACTGGTCACCGGCCGCCAACAGTTATCAGCAAACAGACGTCCAGACGACGGTCTGGCACATACAGAACTCGGCGACCGAGTTTTTACACTACTGCAATGACGTCATGACCAGCACATCTTCAACACCGCTGCACGCCGGTCTCTCGTCGTCAGTGCATGGCGGCGTCCACGCCAGCTCGGAGTCGGTCGCAGATCGTCTGCTGATAGACACGGCATGGTCCAGAGTTCACCAGCCCAGTCACGACTCTGATCTACACCCCGGGGGTGCCAGCGGCAGGGACGCTGCAACCAGGGAGTGTTCGATGGTTGCACAGGAGCCTGGAACAGCTGATGACGACGACGACGACGCTCTGCGCCAGCTGCTCAGACTGATCCAGCAGCCGGACGGTCAGCCGGTGTTCCTGTGCCGTCACTGCGACATCATCTATGCTGACAGGATGCTGTACGTGCTGCACATGGGTTTGCACAACGTCAACAACCCGTGGCAATGCAACATCTGCGGCACCACGTGCTCCGGCAGACAGCAGTTTGCGCTTCACGCCCTTCACTACTGACTGTTGACCGCAAGATATACTTATACACGGGCACCTGATTAACCTAATGCATACGTGGGACTTATGCCACCTTTGCGAACCCCTTTAAGTTCTCGTTTTCTCGTGTGTGAAGTATTTCGAGTATACACAGTTTTCTTGCCATTAAGAACAATCACAACTACACTGTGTCTCAAAAAACATTCCCGACTTTTTTGACTGTAACTTGAAAACCAATTAGCAGATTTTGATAATTTTTGGTACAAGTATTTCTGATACAACTTGCCATCAAATGACCATTTAGTTTTTCACCTCATCCAACGTTTGCTTCTGCACCACCTGGGGAAAGCACAACCAGCGAAATATCACTTTTTTCATCCAATGCGATATGATTGCTTAATTAACATAACGCGTAAAACACATTTTGTTCACATTTCCGACACTGTGGCTGACATTTAATTTAGATGTCTATTTTTCAACTGCCTACAGTAAAATTGCTTGAAGTGTTGGCCCACTATGTGAACACATGCAAGGAGACGCTTTCTCCATTCACTCGACAGCAGTATCGATAATGTTCTGCTCCAGACCAATTCAAGCTCTGCCAGTCACTTCTGACTTTACAAACATTCGTAAACTTCATCTGATAGACACACTGTTGCATGACAGTCAAACCTTGTAATAAACCTGCTGTGGGGCCCACAAATTAGGACAGATGGAATTTATTGACGTTTTTCCATTCATTTTAACACGTATTATGCTTGATCTGATTTCCCCAGGTAGTGCAAAAGCAGACGTTGGTTGAGGTGAAAACTAAAACATTTATTTAATAGCCAGTTGTGTCAGATATTTCTGCCAAATATTATTAAAATCTGCTAATCTTTATTTAAGGTACGATCGATAATGTTGGGGATTTTTTTCAGGTTTTTTGTTTCTTTTAACGCATATTTCGCTTGATCTGCTTTACCTAGGTAGTGCAGAAGCATACAATGGGTGCGGTGGAAAACTAAACAGTCATGTGAAAACAAGTTGTGTCAGAAATACTTGTACCAAAAATTATTAAAATCTGATAATCAGTTTTCAAGTTACAGTCGAAAATGTCGGGGATGTTTTTTTGAGACACAGTGTAAATCAGAATTATTGACATAAGCTGACAGGCCTATCCGTAGATCGCTTGCGAGACTTCAGTGTACAATAATATCCGTAACACAGAAGCCAGCATCGTCCAAATTTTCGCATTAATTCATTATTTTGTTGAGCCTCTAAAACTGATTATCACTGTCGACATGTACTAATTACACTCTCTGTTAATCTGGTAAGGTAATCACTCTTCTGTTGGCGCGGCGCATACGAGGTAGCGTATAACACGATGCAACGTCACGTCTAGTCCTGTTATGTCGTTGTTTCGTTGATCGTTATGGTCTAGCACCAATTTTTCGATAAAAACTGACTGCATTTCTTATTTTAAACAAAAATATTCTGCATATATGTTAACATTCTGCGATACGAAACTTAACGGACATAGGCCTACCGGTATTGCACATTTTTACGCGCGATAGCAGAATGCTTAGCGCGTCTTAGCCATGGCCTGGGCGTCTGTCCGTCCGTCCGTCCGTCTGTCTGTCTGTCTGTCCGCCCGTCACACCCTGGCACTGTATCAAAACGGTGCAAGCTAGGATCACGAAATTTTTACTGGTCTATATGTATTTTGTGTTTGTAAAACAGAAAGTAAAGCTTCTTTGAAAGTGATGTTTTAGACTGCCGTTATTTAGCCGATCATATTTTGACTGAACATGATGATAAAAATAATGAACGTTTATGCCTAATGCACATTGGCTGCACGTTGTCTGTATTGTGACGTATGAAATGTCAATAAAATATAACTGCAATTCATGAACGGTTATTACTGTTTTTGTAGTCTTTTAGGCCTACTGCATATAATAGTTGAAAATTAGCCTACAATAAATGATATATTAGACTTAGCTTATAGGCTAACGTAGTTTACATATGCTTAATATTAAGGCTGCATAATGTGACTATGACAGTGTTGGATTACAAATATTATGACAGCGAAATTACCCTCTTTGGAACGTACTTACAAGGTATGTGCCGTTTCTGGAGTAAACGCTGAAGTTAGTATCTAATATGGATCATCATATCACTCCGTGTCCAATCACACCAGTCCCCAGTGACCGTTTGTACGTGGAAGTTTGCGATGATCAAGTGTTCGTGCACGTGGAAAACAACGCCGAGCCAGTCACACTCACAATGCCTCGATCGCCAAGCAAAGAAATAAGAGCCTAGCAATCACATTTTGTCGGTGCGCTTTTCAGTTTTCATTACTTAGGCCTACACTTACAAATAAAGTTCTAATACTGCCCGGCATGCAGATAATTGGGCAAAAGGGAAAGCCAAGTTTAAATGGAAACTATTACCTGCAGAGATACTTTCAAGCGACACGAAGACTTATTAATTTAACTTAGCGTTACTTTGTAGACTAGCTTGTTTTTAGCCGACTGTACTTAAGTAACGGTCGAGCTATCGGCATGGTTGTCGTCCGTCCGCTTGTTCGTCCGTCTGTCTGTCAGTAACGGATGTACCCTGGCTAACACGTGGGTCGTAGGAAAAAAAGCTTTTGCACGAATAGTCAGCCATTTGTGTGAAACTAGGGTATGCAAAATTTCAGCGATCTACTCCAAAAAACATTTTCAAATTAGGGATTGAATGGAGGGAGGAGTAGGAAAAATGTACGTTTTGAACGGAAAACTGGCCATATCTCGGAAACGGTGAGAGATACGGCCAAGGTTACTATTAACCACTAATAGAAAGTGGCATACGCCCTGTAAGATTAAATGAAAATTATTGACTTTGGATGACCTTGAAAGTCAGTACGCGCTATTGTGGTTAAACAGTGCGAGATAGGGCCTAGATTGCTATCGATCACTAATAGGAAGTCGCATATTGGCTTATAATGACATGAAAATCATCGAACTTAAATGACCTTGAAGATCACTGACAACCAGTCGATCGGCTACTCTAGCGACAGCTAGGTTTCTTGTTTATCGTTTTAGATGTTTTTATTGTAGCCTAACTTGTATAGCCTAATCATTGCATGCATTCTTAGTCAACATATCTTGTTTGCGCTGTTGAATATTTTGTAAATGGCGCATTACAATAATGCCGTACTATTATTATTTTTAATTAAATTAAATTTTAAGCTAAAGGTTCCCGGGGGTTAAAAAGTTAAAAAAACAAAGCTGGAATGGCTATTTGTCCGGCAAATCCATGGAAAAAGAGTCGTGCAAAAGTACTGAGTTAAAACACTGGTCAAATCGTCACAGAAATCCGCTGAAATAAAAACTGACTTTCTCTATCGTCGCCGGGAATGTTCAAGTGTTACTGATTTTTGGCTTAGATTAGAAAGTCAATAAACTCCAGTGCTGAAGCACTGAGGGGCCCAGGCTTTCCATCGCAATGAGCTCGAAGACGTAGGCCGCCGTAAAATCAGCATACTTAGGCCTATCAGACTTTCTGTCAGCTGCAACTGCTTGATCAGCCACCAGTCCCAGTGACGGAAATGCCTGCATAGGATCTAACCACAGACCAAATAAATAAGGGATGTAGCCAATGGACTGGCTACTATGACATCTCAGACCAGGAGCTTCCCACTTTGCCATGGGATTGGGGTCAGCCCATCTGGCCGCTTGCCGTCCCGCCTGTTTATGCCCTACGGCTCCTTGGTAGTAGGTATTCCGGCCGCGTTGAGGGCCTGCCAGATCACGTCGTTGAGCACTTGGTGTCTTACAGTCAAGTCTTACCAGGTGCTTTCTTGCAGACCATGGCGTGACGACCTGAGGCGTCTACGTCGGACCCACACTGGCATCTATCATCTAGGTCCCTATATATACTTTATTTCGCATCAAAGCAGCATCAAAGCAGGAATGTACAAGTCAAGTCTCATGCATGCAGTCGCATGCCAACCGCCACCCGCACAGCTTCGTCCTTCAGCCTCAGTCCACAGTTGGCGATCGGAATGCCAGCATGAACCGGTCTCCAGTCTCCATAGGCCCCTATGTGGCGCCCTGTAGCTAAGTACCGTGCCATCTGCGACGGCTCGACCATGAATGCTTCGATGACTGATCGAACGGTCGGCTTGTAGGCGAAATTGGTCGCAGAAATGCTTGATAATGGATCTGGAGGCATAGGGGCGTAACAAAAACGACGGAGATCAGTCAAGGACTCAATAAGTCTGTATGAGGTAGAAGTCATGACACTTCTCGTGCACCAGTCGCTCGATCGGAGCCTCAGACATGATGCACAAAAATAAGATTTGTTCCTGGAGGGAGATCGCGAGTGCTTAATTAGGCCTACTGCCGCTTAATTATTATTTCACTCTGGGCGTCAGCTGCATAGCACTGGATATCGACTTGTACCTTGCAAATAACACGACTTTCTTGCAAGTTGTTTAGTTAGTTAGCCTACAATTAGCGCTGTATAGCTGAAGATGGTAGGGCCTAAAGCGAAAACCGCCAAGTTAGGCTTAATTGTTCAAAGTAGGACCGGATTTAGGGGGGCCGGGCCCCAGGCCTCCCACCAACAAGGGGTCTCCCACCAAACCCCTCAATTTTTAAAACCCTGTAATTCGATAGCTAAACCCTTTCTGAAATCCCAAATACGCCACTGGGCCCAGGCCTCCCACCAGCTAAATCCGGCCCTGGTTCAAAGCGTAAAATTTCAATCATGCACTTAGACAACGATATCTGGCATAAGCTCCATCCATTTTAATGCTGATGTTTAACATTTAAAACGATACCCGTAATCACAAATAGCAGACCTACAGGTGTAAAGCGATGCTATTTTACTTTGCAAAATTCGCAAAGTTCTGTCCATCGTTTCCGTGTTTTTGTTTACTTACTGTGCACTTCGGTGGTTTCAATTTCGATAGTATTTTCGGTATCGGAATTTTTGTGGGATTTACCGTTACTTTCACATTTGTGTTTTGTTTTCGGTTGGATGGTTTTATTCCACGAAAGCAAGTGTTGGTCATTTGAAAGCTGATACAATGGCCGACGACGACGATACCAGGCGTGCTCTGTTACAACTGAACAGGCATTACATTACCGGAACCGAAGGGATGATGGGGATGATCGCATCTCATGTACTGATACACATGCCTAGCTTCGCAGGTAAGAAACTATAACTCACGCAACCATAGTGAAGATTAACGGAATAAAAGTGCTGAAAACGAAAGCTGATGAGCATGATTTGGATGTTGGATTTGGTTACTTACAAACTAGGGCATCGCACCTTCCGTGCCGACGGGCTGTGGTGTGTGAACAACTTGCCCAGGGTTGTTGCGTGATAGGCCTAGTTGAATGGCTGGGAGTCGAACCCGTGATTTCGCAATAATTGGGTCTGACACGCTACAGAAGTATTCCGGAGTCGCCTAGCCAACATCCAGTCCTGTCCTGTCCCGCTGCGTCAACACCAGTATTGGTGCTGCAGCATATCTCAGCAAATCTCGAAGCAGAAGCCATTACATGATTGCAGACTATCAAGCCACAGCAATAACACAAAAATCAGGGGCCGTATATAAACAACGTCGTAACTTCACTCCCAAATTAATGTTCATTTAATTTTGTGGAATGCGGAAAATCTGTAAGGTGTATTTTGTGGAACGTTTCGCAACCGAAATTCTGCAAAGTACACATTGTTGAAATTCTGCATACTGCATTCCACAAAATACACCAACCCTGATGTTACTTATGCATACCACACAGGCTCGTAGCCAGCTACTCCTGCCCAACAAAAAATAACTGTCTTCGTATAGAAATGATAATACATGTATGTTTTTTAGTCCACTCTGAAACGGTAGTTTCCAGGTGTGCTTACATTTTGCTGGCATTTGTTTTCTGCATTTTTTCTTTTGTTGCCACGAGATCTCCGAGCTCCATGGGCATAGTACTGCAAAATTTTAACACATGACAGGAAGTGTGTTTGGTTTTATAACACTTATTTAGCACTTAGATCATTCGGTTCTTGACAGGACAATGGGCAGCAAGAGTTCACCATCTGCTTCTGTTTGTAGCCACAGCCCAGACGCTGTTTCAGTCGACTCCTCGGTCCACCAGGTCTTCTTTTAAATGTAGACTGCCAAGTCTTCGTTGGACGACCTCGTCGTCTGCCACTACCACAAGGGGTCCATGACATGGCGTGATTGGCTGGTTGTCCAGGTGGCAGGCATTTTGATGATGTGGCCTGCCATCTGAAGTCGTCTCTCTGCTACAATGTCCTTTAATCTTTGCTGCCCAGTCTGGCTTAGCACCTCCATGTTAGTCACGTGGTCCTTCCATGTAATGCCCAGAATCTTCCGTAAGTTGCGCTGGTGAAAGACGTCCAGCTGCTGACATATTCTAGCTGTATCTTCCAAGTCTCACTGGCGTATATGGCTGTAGACACAATGAGGGAGGTGTAGAGGTCCAGTTTAATCTTGAGGCTAAGCGTGCTGGATTGCCACAAGTTGTCAAGTTGTCGGAAAATTGCTGCTGCTTTTGCCGGTCGAGTGTTGATATCAACATCTCCATCGCTAGATATTACACTTCCCAGGTAGGTGAATCTCTCTACATATTCTATGTTCCCTTGTGCAACGGGTATTGGCTATGGTGATGAGCGCTGGGTGATTCCCATGGCCTTCGTTTTTTCCCGGCTTATATTCAGTCCAACTTGTGCACTTTGTTCCTCGAGCTTGGTAGTCATCTCTTGGCATACGTTCTCTTCTTTCGCCACTATCGCTATGTTATCAGCGATGTCCAAATCCGTTAAGCGGTTTCGCTTCTGTCAGATGATGCCGTATTCCGACTTGTCCATAGTTCTGCACATGACGAAGTCGTTGACTATGATGAAGAGGAATGGTGAAAAGATGCAGCCTTGTCGAACCTTTGAGACAATCTCAAAGAAATCTGGTATCCACTTGCAGTCTTGACACAGCAGCTGGAGTTGCTGACACCCAGGACTTCTAGTCTGTATGCTTGCATCTTTCTCAGCACTTGGGCCATATGCTGCCACACTGGTATAGTGTGCAGACGTTCCAAGTGCCAATCTTGGTGATGCTCTTGCCATTGAAAATTCGCCTTTTCGAGATGAAGACTTCCTCTCGGCTTTGGTCCACATCTGTTATGGATCCACCTTCTGCGTCATCAGGTGGGAGGCTCTTTCTCTCCTGCCTTGTTTGTATACCGGAATTGTTACCTCTTGCTGTTTCCGTAGTATGGATTGTTTTACAGGGTGAGGTTACTAGCCCCACGCCTAATCCTCGTCCTTTTTCAACCCAGCTTGAGACAGGCTTTGGCAGAGTTTTATAAACCATGTCCGAAATTTTGGGGGCCCTCCCAAAAATATTTTTGGGGCTGAAAACATGCAAAGTTTGGCTCAATTTTTGATGACTTCAAAATTTTATGGTGAATCACTTTGGAGTGGGTGGAGATATCTAAAATTGGAAAACTGACTGACAGCGATTCCTTCCACGTTCAGCAGAAAAACCTTCGGTGAACTTTGGCCCACTAACTACAAAGTTTGTGATGTGAGTTTGGACCCACCAAAATCAACTTTTTTGAAAGACCATATTTTGGCCCCTATAGGGGGTGTTGTGACCTGAAATTTTTACATACGCTAGAGAATGACCAAGTCTTGTTAGTGCACACCCCACCTGAGACAGCAGTCCCCACAATAATTTTTTTTACAAATGGAGGTAAAAAATGTATTGAAATTCAGCGAATGCATGCCTATAACTTTGTGGGTAGTGGGAGTAACCCCATGATACTCTGCCATGTGATGTGCCGTTAGGTAAGCATGATAACATTGCTACAAATTTCTGGGGAGAGGCAAGCACCCCAAAAATTTAGAAGGGCAAAAACGTGCAAAATTTGGCACAATTTCAGACAGCTTTCATACTTTGACCGCAAATATCTCTGGAAAGGATCAACATATCAACAATCACAATAGCATGTGATCAACTGCAACACCTCTTACATTAGGCGAAAAAAAATTCATAAACTTTGGTTTACTAACAAAAAAGTAGGCGTGCACGTTGACCCGAGATCAATAATGTGCACACTGTGCAGACCAATGCATTTGAGTTTGAGCTATGTGACTTTGCTACAAGGGGAATTTCAACCCTCTAAATCTTACCCCCCTCTCCCTCAATCAGACATACAGCATCGGGTGGACTGACGTTGGGCTCTGTCTCACATTTCTAGTTTGTATTTTTTTCTGTTAAAAAGTATAAAAAATAGTGCTGTTTTGTATGTGTGATGTATTTTTAGATCATGGTGCAAGCATACGTAGATTAGAACGTAATAGTGGGCCCAGCGAGGCAAATGCATTTCTTGTAGAAAAGATGTTAGAAAGTGATAATAGTGGATGGTTCAGTGAGTTTATCTCAGCTTTACAGAGTGCTGGTAAGTGATAATAATGATTTGTTTAGTGTTGATGCACTGGAAACCAGTGATGTATTACTGGAGTCTAGCAATGCCTTGTAGGCCTACTAAAGTCAACTCAAGTTTTTAACTCCTTATTTTTGAGGCCTGGAATCATATCTAAAGACTTGAACTCAGCCACTTGAAGACTCCAACTCAGACTCAAGCGCACTGGATTTAGACTAAGACACAAAGACATTGGACTTGTACTTGTACCCACAAGACTTGACCTTGGAGTCATTTGACTCTTATATTTTTATCTTCCAAATGTAGATCCACTCAGACAAAGTGAACTTGAGTCTTACATCACTGATATTAAGAGACTGTATGCAGATCATATGAGACCGTGATTAATTTTGTTGTCTATGATGTGGCTACATTGTCAAGTATTGCAGATTTGTATGAAGCATTTTTTGGCAAAATTTAGCCTAAGGAGTTGTGCAATTTGCAAGATGTTATTTAGCAACATGTCTATCAGATACAGAAGCTGTAACTGTGGTAACAAAAACTGCAGTCTGCAATAATGCATTATAGTTGTGTCACAGTTGGTGCTTTTAACTGAAACATTTGTGATATGCATGTCCCTCGTGGATGATAATTTTTGCATGGTTCAAGTGTTGTTTTTGATTTTTTGTATGTGTGTCTGTTATAAAGAATTTTATATGCTTGCAAACCGACTGCTGCTTAAGGATGTGAAAGATGGTCAACTTTTTGTACAGCTTATTCGGTTGCATCTGCCAGAATTTGCCAAAGTTATTCCTAGTGACATCATGCCATATCTGGTATCCAAAAATGTGATCAGGTTGGCAAATTTTGTCACTGTTCTTACTGTTCATATGGCTGCTATGTCTTACACTGTCTGTGACATTACTCGCTTTGTTTCTTTTTCTTCACCTCTTTCACTATTTGTAGTGTCGTGGATTAAATTACATTGGTGTTAAAAATAAGGAAATATGGGGACCAAAAACATGCAGAGTTTGGTTTGATTTCAGACAACTTCAGACTTTGAGCATAAATATCTTAGAAACAGATGGAGATATCAAAAATCAGACAACGACATTATTATTTATTATTATTATTAACGACATTTATACACATTCATTCATTCATTCATTTTATTCTTTAGAAAAAAGCTGACAAACGCAGCTTATGAAAAATATAGTCAGTGACGAAGTAAACAAAATAAACACAACTGGCACGGTTTGCAGCCAACAATACAACAGGTGTTTCATAAAAAGGCACCCTTTTTATTTCTTTTATAACTCAGTCAAATGATGATCAATTTGCATAAAATTTTTACCAGATGTAGCTGAAGAAATACAAATTCAAATTATTTCAACAAAATATGGTTGTTAGGGGGTCGAAAGTCTGAAACTTCAACTGCTAAAATTCACATTTAATGCTGAAAATTTCATACGCAGGTTGTCTTAGCCAAATTAACTCTTCAAATGTGCATCGCAATTTAAAACGCAAAAAAATTATTAATGCTCTCCTAATTATCTTGGGTTTCAAAGTTGTTCAAGGTCGGTGATTTTAGTATCAATCGAAAGGGCTTATGGGAATTCTGATAATTGATTAATAGTAACATTGGCCCTATCTCGCACCATTTCTGAGAGTCTAATTTGCGGCACCCGACTTTGAAGATTTTGTGATCCTAGCTTGCACCGTTTTGTCATTTTTTGGCCCACCCTGTATTATTGCTCGCTTACAAGATAAATCTCGCTCGTCCTCTTTCTCGCTTGCTACCGATCGCTCTCGCTCTCGCTTACAGGTTTTTCGACGTCTATTTCTCCTGCATTCGGAGAAAAATGTATGGTCAACTTTGGCCCATTAACAACAAAGATTTGGGCCATGCGCTAGAGAATGACCAAGTTTTTCAGTGCACACCCTATCAGGGAA
>Ga0209367_1009097_pt1 | contig 13521 bp, 9 predicted proteins | sample WorMetLIZISLAND2_FD_187412 | JGI IMG/M metagenome (GOLD analysis project Ga0209367, IMG submission 187412) | Marine gutless worms symbiont microbial communities from Max Planck institute for Marine Microbiology, Germany - Olavius geniculatus... ... | reverse complement strand
TTGCTGACCTACCCGGAGCTCTCTTGCATACAAAGCTGTGAAGACCACGAGCGTCAACTGGGGAGCCACAGTGGCAGTTGTGTGGGACGCAAAGGTCCAACCCCAGCCTCAGACCGACAGCAACTCCCACTGCCTCATCATCATCATCATTATTATTAAGGACAATTATATAGCACACTTTCGCTATGTTCCAAATGCGCTGTGCAAACAGAAAGTTAAGTGTTAAAATAAGCTGCCTTTAAATGTGCATGAAATGTTAGTAATGTCATATCATCACAACGCAATGCAGCTGGCAAAGTGTTCCATATAACAGGACCACAAACAGAAAAGCTTCCATCTCCGTAGCACGTCCTTTCCATGGAACAGTTAGTTGATGTGATCAGGCTGAGCGAGGATGAAAACCAGCCATGGATGACGTCGCTGTACAGTACGTCGCCAGGTATGGTGGTGCTAGGCCATGCAAACATAGAGAACATGCTAGGCATGTCACAACACTTAGAAGTTCGCTTAATTCAGCACAACATTCTCCGGCTAGCTTCCAAATTCAGAAAGCCGCATCTCAAGTCAGGTACCAGCAGCAAAACCGTGCACAGTTGTAACACTAAATTCATGGCAAGCTTTTACGCGAGGGCCCCACATTTTTACCGAACATAGCTTGACTGTGATCCAGCTCTGGTCACACACACAAACAGCAGTGCCATGGCCGCAGGCTTACAACATGTCTCGATACATAACATATATTATATATTCAATTTTATTCATCATTCAATGTCAGCAAATAAATAAAGAAATAAATCAACAAACCACAAGTAAAAAACGGAACATGCAGTTTTTGTTATAATTCAGCACTGACTGCGAATATGGATCAACTTTCAAAATTCTTTCACTCCCATATTTGCCAGAAACTATGCAACAAACTCATCACGAGAAACGAAAATTGTGTCAAGAAGGTCAGCTTACTCACCATCGCCAGTTGTATAATAGCCGGGAAACTTCTTGAAATAAGTTGTCTCAAAGCGCTCGTGGTTGCCGTACACTGTCCTCATCATTCCTGGCCACGGCTGCTTGAACACCTGCATACACATACACCCAACCAACATATATACAATTAATGTATATACTTCTCTACAGCTCCAACTTCTACCAATGCTGCTTTGCATCTAGTAATTAACCCAAATGCATAAAGTCAAAATCAAAATGAGAAAGGTTATGCAGATGGCAAAAATTGCCACGAGTAAATAACTTCAACTATCAAAGTTTTCAGACAAAAATTTAAACAAACAAATAATTCACTTATATTCTAAATACATTTTCAAAAGTCTGTTGTTTACCAGGTATCCTTCTCCTTCACCCTCAACTATAGATCCATCTTCTGACAGAATTTCAGCAACGATGCCAAAGAATGGGAATGTCTGCAACAGAATAAATGTACGACAAAATTGCAAAACACGTTCATCTAGCACAAAAATGTCTGCCTTACAATAAACAAACAAAGTAAATACACAGTTTCAAACTGTTAGAAATAAAAATTTTAAAATTACAGATAAGAAGAGTCAGCCACAAATTACGAGTGAAATACGATGGAACAAAATGCCAGCAGACTAAAGACCATTAACAAAAAGCCACCAAAAGTGCTAATCAGACAAAATACAACCACGTCATAGCATGCATAACACTCAATGTATTATCTTTGTATACAATTCGATTATTAGTTGACTTAGGTAAGTGTTGTGTAGTGATAAAATACAAAACAGCCTATAATTTCACGCTATGGTAAACTGATATTCTAAACAGTAGACAGACAATGTTTGTAACTAAAAGCACAACTATTATTTTTATATAGTTTATTCGTAAATTAGATGCAATGACCATAATAACTAAAAATATGGGGCAGAACCCAACGTGAGGCTGCCCGGCGGTGTAAGTCCGATTGGGGGACAGTCAAGGGATTGAAATTTAGTTCGCAGCAAAGTCACATGGCCCGAACGCAACTGCATTGTCATATACATATATAGCAAGCGCAATGTTAAACTTAAATGAGACAACAGAACTTTGTTGTTTGTGAACACAAGTTCACCAATTTTTCTGCATATGATGTGGAATTGATCGTAGTTGTAAACGCCGTTTTCCTTTTATCAATATCTCTTATTCATTCTCGAGATATATGTGATCAAATTCTAAAGTTGTCCAAAAACATGCGAACTGTCGATGCTGGATAGGTCGAAATGAGCAAGCACAACTTTGTGGTTAGTGAACCAAAGTTCATCAGGTTTTTTTTGTTCAACACGAAAGAAACAGTAGTTGATAATGCCGTTTACGGCTTGTTGATATCATAATCTTTTCCAGAGATATTTGCAGTCAAATTCGAAAGTTGACCTAAATCGTGCCAAATTTTGGACGTTTTTGCCTTTCCAAATTTTAAGGGGGCAGTGCCCCCAAATTTTGTACATGGGTTAACACCCGCAGTTAGCGGCACATAACGTGGTAAAGTTTCATTAAGCTAATCCCCTTAGCGCCAAAGATCTTAAGGCTCATACGCTACACTTTAAGCCAATTTTTGACCCCCATTGAAAAAAAAATTGTTGAGAAAGCCCCCATCCCCGGTGGGGTATACGCTAGCAAGACTTGGCCATTCTGTGGCACGTGTAAAAATTTCGGGGCACAGCACCCCCTAGAAGCCGAAAAAAAGGTATTCTGAAAAAGTCAATTTTATGCATACAGTTGCACATAACAAACTCCGTGGTTAGTGGACCAAAGTTCACCAAACTTTTTTCGTTATACGCGGGAAGAAATGCTGTCGGTCAAATAGTTTTCAGATTTTGGATATCTCTGTCCGTTCTGGAGATATTCGCGCTCAAAGTTGGAAGGAGTCCGAAATCGGGCCAAATTTAGCGCGTTTTTCACACCCAAAATTTTTTTGGGAGCAGGACCAAATTTTTGAACTGGCATTTGTAAACTGAACATGCTTCCGAACGTGTGGCAAAATTTTGCAGAGATCGGCCCACGAACCTCGAAGATCTCGCGTTGAAAAAAAAGAATAAAGAACTGTTGTAAAACATAAGGCCTTCCAAAAACTACCGCTCTGGGCAAACTAATAAATATTTTCAGTACAAATTACAAAAAGTGGAAAACAAAACTGCATACATGTTAGCATTTAATGAGTAGAAAAACAAAAATAATAAAAACAAAAATAAAAAAGTGGCTATTCTTGTCACACGCATAGGTTTGATTAAAATTAGAAATATTTTAAACAGTACATATCACTGCCACAGTCATGTAATAGATGAGTCAAAAATGCCTGATAGTCGGTTTCACTTACAGCTGATCCTGGCTTGGTGGGCGTGGCACCTGGGAGCGGAGTGATCACGTGACCTCCCTGAAATTGTCACAACACAAATTACAATTATAAAACTGTTCACCGCAGCAAACATAACACACACACACACACACACACACACACACAATGTTGGTTCATGATGTCCAAACTCAACATTTCCACCTACACACATGATAATTCACAAAGTCATCAAATAATGACGCAAACATGAACACATTTTTATTACTTGAAGTGATCATCGCCTGATCACTTAAATGTTCTGATCATCCACAGTGTCTTACTGTCAGTTCCTCCTTGGGCCATAACCACCCCTTAAAAACTGATCGAAAATCAGTTCATAACTTTCTGAGTCATCCAGTTGGCAGCAAACATACAGATACGACATTGTACGATAATAAATCTGCACCAGAAAACTGACAACCAAGCTGTCAGTTTAATCTAACACATAAACTAAAAATAACTGAAAATGTACTGTATGTGAATGAAATGATAAAAACTGAAACGTAAGTACAGTTATGTAAAACATGAAAAATCCAGAAATAGCCAGTTGCTCAAGAAACATGAAATAACCTCCTAATGTTGCAGAGGTAACTAGTGTCTAGCAGCTGGTAAAGTTACCGTTTCAGTTTGCCAGAACGTGTCAACGATAGCACAGCGACCATCACCGACAACATTATGATACCACAGCCAGGCCTCAGGGTTGATCGGTTCACCAACACTGCCGAGGATCTTCAGAGACTGCCGCTTGTACCTGCAACAGTCACGCAATAGTTTTACAGCAGACTACTGGTTGCTGTTCCCATATGCATCACGTGTTTTAAGATGTCAGTTGACCCATTGCATGCAGGAACTGCAGGCTGACTTCTAGTTGATGAATCAACAATGTGCGACAGTTTGCACTGCACTGCAATTACCAATAAAGTACCAACAAGCAGCTGAAATATTAACCAAAAATGACATGTATGTGTAGAACAGAAATAACACAGCAACAAACTTAAAGGCCAAGTCGCACCAAAAACGATATTAGCTGAAGATGCATAAAATTTAACACTAATTAATAATACGCTAATCCAACAAAATAAAAACATCGCTTTGAAGTAATTTTCAGATAAATATGTTGTGCCAGCCGAACGACCCGAATGTGCCACAATATAATTGATGACATCACTTTCAGTATGCTTTGCTGACAAATTGCCACTTACACTGAAAACATAGTAAATCCATCGGTTTTACTCAGAATGATGTTGATTAATAGTACAAGTAATGATGCATAAGTGACATCAAAAATTACGTCATTGTTGATCTGTTCACTACTAGAGGTGTGCCACTAGTAAAATTAATGACGTCTATATTATATTATCTGTAACAACAAATGCATTTTGACATTTGCTGTAATAAAGAAATGAATGAATGAATGAATGGAATATTGTGGTTTTTTAGTGGGCTAACTATTGATAAAAAGTTTGGCCTTTCTGAGGCTATTTGAAAGTGAATCAGACTGAATTTGACCTCAAGGCAATAAAGTTAGTTAGCAACACTTCTGCAAGCGACGTCACAGCTTGGCAAAAAATTGCTAAAGCCATGAAAAGAGAAGATTAAGTACTTTAAACATTATTTTTAAGGTATTAAGATATATTAGCAACCAGAAGTTTAATAAATATTGACAGATTAACATTTGATAAAGCTAATTAGTTATGTAAAATGGTGCATCTTGGCCTTTAATCTGGCTACAAAAGCAAACACACAGTACTTTAAAACAAAACCATAACTCATACAGCGACACAGATCAAATCAGATCAAAATAACATTTATTATACTCTGGATATAAGTGCAACTTACTTGGCTACATAACTGTCTCCGAATTTCATCAGCGCCCGAATTGCGGTCGGTGCAGTGTAGAATTTACTGACAGCATACTTGTCGACAATCTGCCAGTATCTGCCAGCATCAGGGTAGAACGGTGTTCCTTCAAACTACATTCACACATTAACACAACTCACTCAATCAGTCAACAGTTTCTTAGCGCTGGTTTTGCACTGTTTTGGTCAGCTTTCTGTAAGTTAAGATGGCCTAGAGAGTTTATTAAGAGCACAGTAAGCTAGCTGGAGAGTTAGCTGCAGCTGATTTGTGAGGACAGCCGTTACTGGATGATGTAGATCAGGTGGTTATGTAAACACACAAGTCACGCAAGCACAGACCAGCCTAGTAGAAACAATTAGGTGATAATTTGTAGCGAATATTCAATCAATAAATCAATAAAAACACATCCGTATAGCACCATATGTTGCAAATAAATTAGAGATGCATTTGTAGTAGTCAACGTTCTCCCTCAGCGTCTCAAATGAAATGCTTTGGATCAACCTTTTGTCAGGATCACACTAAAAGAAACCTTGTAATAATTGTACAAAATACAAGTTTTTTACCACTTTGCAAGCAGTTAGCAGATCATCCGACAGTTAACTAGCTATACATGGCCAAATAAAAGCAACTAGAAATGTACGTTATGAAGATATTAACGTATTCTGTAAACCATTAAATCACGTGCCTCATTCAATCACGCTATCTTTGCAGTAATTACCCATTCTCCAGTAACATGACCACTGGTAACAGCAGTCAGTACAGTAATGAAGAAAAACTGGAGAGATATAAGAATGCCCGTATAGAAATCACACACGCACAATGACACTGGTGGCAGCATTAGCTAGTGGTCCATAGCAGACGTAGGTATGACCAGTGATCCAGCCGACGTCCGCCGTGCACCAGAAGATGTCGTCGTCATGGTGGTCAAAGACGTACTTGAATGTTGTGGCAGCGTACATCATGTACCCCGCCTGCGTGTGAAGTACGCCTTTCGCCTTCCCCGTCGAACCACTGCACAACACATGATCACTCTCAACTTTACCACCAGCTGGCAGCATTTATTAAATGTCAAAAACTCCCCCAAAGATGATGCATACATGTACAAGTATGGCTGACTGTCTGGCAAGTTCATGTGCATCGGGCAGCTTCAATGAGCGCATATGACCCTCGGTAACTAGATAGATGGACGCATGCAGCATGCATGGTGTGGTGGCACAGGGCATGCCAACGTCTTTGCCTGTTATAGCACACCACAGCTAATGTCAACAGAAATTTGCAGAACTATATAGAAGAAGAGTGATATTAGTGATAATTGCCTCGTGTAAAGCATGAAGAGTGCATCTTCGGCATCCAGCCAGACTGGTTCACACTCCGTGGACGATTTTGCCATCTCAACATGCCACCACGAATCACGACTGTCATCCCAATGAATCTACAACATAATCTCTTCATTACACCGACCTCACCCACTACATCAAGCCAGAAAATGGTGAGGCCAAAAAGGCCAAAACCAACAGAATTTTGCTAGGCCACAAATGAAGTCAACAACTATAAAAGCTGGCCACAAGACCCAAGATGCATGAGAATTATACCACAGCAAGAAGAAGCAAAGAATGAGTTCAACAGAAGCAGTGAGGCTAAAAACAAGACCTTAAAATATGACCCCTGCCATGAGAACTTAACATCCTTGGTTGACAGTCAGCAGCAATGTATACACGAATACACTGTAAGCTCTGTTGTTGTTGTGGTTGCCTAACAGCTCTTATCTAAGTGAGGAATGCGGAAATGGAGTTGTTTGCAGCTGTTGTGCCAAACGGACTGTCATTAAGTACAGACATCGACACGTTGATGACAGATGTTGGTTCCACCAACAAAAAGGTAACTCTATCACAACCCATTCTAAGCTTTAACCCCAGAAGCTTCAAAAACCATCACTAATCACTTATTTTACAAATCTCACCACGAACACTAAACTTAATCCACAACTAACAAAGACCTCCTAACAGATTCATTCTGAACAAAACACAGAAGTCTAACCTCAAGTTTTCTGCTTGGCCGTTTGCCAATCTGTCGGTAGCAGTCGTCGCCATTAACATCCCCGGTGCCTTCAGTGCGTGAGACGTGTTCTTGTGACAGACTAAGATGCCTCACAACAATGCAGTGGGATACACGGTGTCCCCTACAATGCAATGCAACACATGGAATATACGCATAACTTTACATACTCATCTGGCTAAAAGCGCTAGCACTCGCCACATTAAAGAAAGTCTAAGAAAGCATAAACCCATCTTGGAGCTATGGAGCATCACCTGCCATATAAAATCACACAGTGTTACCTGTCACCCAACAACGGTGAATGCCCCCACCCCTACACTGGACTGTTCTTGAAAATAGGTACAGCCCCTCCCAAATTACTAGAAATACATGGTGTTATTCGATCCACTGGCATTGTGCTACACTGCTAAACAACCACAAAACAGGCTTATTTTTGAAATGTGTCTAAAAAATGGCCCACACTGGATATCTTTACCATCAATCAGTAGAACAAATGTAACAGGTGAAATAATGAAGTTTCACTAACTTTTCATCGCAAATGGCCAATGCACCATCGGCAATCTGCTTCAAATTCAGCAGTTTTTCACCTCTCCAAGCTCCATCTATAAACGCAATTAATACACTCATCATGCAACTTGGTTGATGGACAGAAACCTAATCCAAAAAATACAGCTACACGTTTAAATTCTGCACAAAAGTAAAGTAACAGTTTTTCTCAAAGCAAAACCTACATTGCGTCAGATTTTCAGTGCATCCTTGAATTTGGTTGCAGCACTTTTTAACACAAACCAACGTAATATGTCAAAAAGCGAAATTGGTGCAGAAAGTCCACCCAACTACTTGCTTATGTTCGCCAGGTGGCAGGATGGGACTGACAGTTTCGGCGACAACTTGCAAAATTTTGCACGTTTCAGCCGGGGGTTCGAACCCTAAATCACGGGGCTTCCCTTCTCATGTCACTGCAACCCACAAGTACCTGCAAAATGGCATCTTAATCCATCAGGCATTTTAAGCAGGGTGGCACATGTCACAAGGGCTCCTTGGACGGTTGAAATATTGGGCCTCTTTACTTCATTCATGTCATGAATGAAATAATCCAGTGTAACTCTGGCTCTAGCAGAAATACGTAACCTTTGACTGGTGAGTTGTTAGCTGTTCATTTGTTATTAACATTTCCGCTGACAGTGTAAAAGTTAGCAGATAGTTGTGTATGTACAAGTGTCAAATTCTCAGTCACATTTGACAGTGTGAAAGCAGGCTTCCCATTTGCCCCCCAGTTCCTACGACATAGAGATTTTCCATGATTTCTAATTTTTTGCCTCCATCGATAAAAAGCATCTTCCATTTTTCCATCAAAAGCAGCAATACAAACTGTCTATTCTTCATGCTTATCATCTATAAAAAGCAAAGACAGATTCTAAATCAACTAAACAAAATTTTTGTTTTGGTACGACAGAAAGCTCAGCTGTTGATATGACACAAAACTTGTCAGTTCCGGAGTGTCTCTTCAAAGTCAGTGTGTATATATACTTAAATAATTAAGCAAACATGCCATGATGCAGATTTATGCTACACAGAACTCCAAATACACAAAGATGATAAAAGGTTTCTGGCTTATGAAATGAGGTGCTACAGAAACGTGCTACATACTATATGTTAGTGACAAAAAATTGATTGAAACTATCACACAAATGACAGGCATGAAGAGGTTCTAGCAGAGGTTCTGAAGCAAGCAGAGAGTGACATGACGCATGCAGACATGCACTAACCTGCCGTTATGATTAGACTACAGGAAGCATCTAGTATGCGTTCAGCAAGAGACTTTGGTGAGAAACCAGCAAACTAAAGAAAAGTAAACAAAAAATTAATCCAAAATAACTTGATAATGAACACAGTTGACACAAGAACAACTCAGCTGAACAGTGAACACTGAACACTAACTGACAGTATACGGACTTGTAAACGCTTTTCCTCAGCAAGTGGTTACAACATCGTCATTGAACCGATCATTTTCTCATTCTCAACAACGTAAAAATTTTCGAGAAATGTGACAAACGAGCTAACTTTAAACAAAACAAAAAGTCCAGCATACCTTTAGTCAGTAAAACTCATCGAAATTCAACCAGTAACCGAAAATTATCAACAACTAACTGATTAACAGCAAAAGAAACTCAAAATAGGCAGATCACACAAAACAGAAAACTCTGCTACCACACACAGAACAGAGCACCAGCTTTTTCATCATAACACTACTATAGAAGTTTGTTACTTTCTGAGTTTAGTTATACGTTGCTTGTGGGATTTTTTAGTCAACCTATACATGTCGTTTTGAGACAGACACACAAACTCAGACAGACGAACATCTTTCTTACAGCCATAGACCTATGGTTACAGCTAAGACAACAGCATCTGCACAGCTGACGCCCTGTAAAAATCATGCAACTAGCGCACAGCATTCCTGTAATAAATCATTAGCAAAACAAACAAAAACTACGAAACACATTAGCCAAACAAAACGTCTTCACACATGCAATAACAGACGTTATTAGTCTACCTGCGATGACTAGCACGCTAGCCTGGCTGTCCAGCAGACGTCCAGCTAATGCATTGGTCGAATAGCCACCGAACTTAGTCCAGCCAGATTAATCACACACATTACTATTACTATTATTTTTTTTTTAATATTTTTTATAATTTATACCCCGCAGTAGTAAAGGTTCCTGGGGGTTAAAAACAAAAGTTAAAAACATAAACCAAGTTGCTAGAGTGGCACTAGTCTAATTCAGTAGGAACTGTAAAGGTTCCTTTGAAGGCTACCGAGTTGTAGCGCTGGACCGCCAAAGAGACTCACTGAAATAAGTATGTGGTTTTGCGACAGTCTCCCGAAACATCTGACAACCTGCGGCCAAGCTCGGTGAAGAAGGAAATTCCAGTAGAATTTATTGGTCCTAGTGTTTCCAAAGCCAAAGACTGGAATGTATGTGAAGGTGGAAGTGATGAATATTTTGCAGATTTTCTGGCCACGGCATGCTCTGCTGAGCCACCTGGACTGGCAGAGAGCGTGAGATAGGACTCCGCCAGTGTATTGACTACAGTGACTTCCCATGCCATTGCTTTGCCAGCGTGCCAAGGAATCAAAGTGCTGCTGTCAGGGCGTTTACCATCGACTCTGACAAGACGAGACGACTCTTTCACGGATGAAACGTTGGCCTTGCACAAAGACCGCCAGATGAGATCATTGATTTTGTGATGGCGAGCCATCCTGCCAATTCTTTTTTATTCTTTTTTAACCCTCATTACTCTGTTCTCAAGGGATCCTAACAAGTAATTTTAGCAAAGCTCAAGTGATGCATGATAGCAGCGGCCCTGCCACTATAGCAATCAGTGTAGGCCTACAGCAATAAGATATTAATGCATCTTGAAAGAGTACTTAAATTTGAGGCCTCCGTACGGAAGACTATTTGAATTTAAAAGATTGAAACCTAGACTCTTGAAAATGTGTTCTATGCTAAAAATGTCATACGTAGGTTGTCCAGGCCCATCTCCAGCCATTTCGGTGCAATTCACTCTTAAAATGTGTGTCACAGCCAGAGATCGCAAAAAAATCACTAAAAACCCCTATTTTGGGGTTCAAGGTCAATCAAAGTCATCGACGTTGACAACAATAAAAAGATTGTCACCAGTGCTTGTTATGATAAGCAGCATGTACGTACCTATCTGCAACCGTTTTCATACTACACGAGATAATTGCGGTAAAATAACCACTTTTTAGGGGAGTAGCTGTCTTTGATGCCCGCCTGCGCCGGCCTCCTTGAACCTAGAAAGTCGGGACTTAGACTGCTGAAATCTACGTTTAATGCTGAAAATTTCACATGCAGGTAGTCTTGGTCTATCTCCAGCCATTACGTCGTAATTCAGTGTTGAAATGTGCGCTGCATCCAAAAATTGCGAAAAATTCACTAAAAACCCCTTTTTGGAGGTTCAAGGTCGTTCAAGGTCATCGATGTTAATAAATCTAAAAAGCCTGTCACCAGTGCTTGTTATGATAAGCAGCACGTCTGTACCTATCTGCAACCGTTTTCACACTAGAAGAGCCAATAGGGTTAAAATAACGTCTTGTAGAGGGGGTACTCTTCTTTGACGCCCTCGTTCGAGAGGAACCTCCGCACCCAGGGGCACGAAATTTTGTCACAAAAAACTAGAGACCTTGAGGCAGCGCACGGTAAAGATCTTGTGATTTTAGCTTGCATTGTTTTTATACAGTGTCAGAGTGTGACGGACGGACAGACGGACAGATGAACGCCTAGAGGCCCTAGACGATGGCTAAGACGCGCGAAGCATTCTGCTATCGCGAATAAAAAATTAACTAAGCAATACAAAGGTTGGCATGATTTTCAGTCCAAGCAGTCAAGCACTACATTGTGTTCTTAGAATATCTGGTCAGTGGTGATGGTTTGACGTATATGCCAGACCCAGCGCAGGGTAATCAATAGCATCATTAACTAGTGTTAACATACTATGCGGCCGTCCCGTCCGCCTATAGGTATACGATAACCTTGATGCCTTGAACTGAAAATTGGCATGCCAGTTACTCTTGCTCTGAGGAACGTTCACACCAATTTTGGGTTTTTTCCCCGCCTTTTCCAGTTAGAAACTTGTAGGGGACGAACGGACGAACGAACAAGCAGGAATGGTACTGTGCGGGCCATACAGTAATTATGTTAATAGCAGAGAGACAGAATGAAAAGTTAACTTACGACGACGGAATGTATAACGCCGAGCCGTGCACAGGCCAGTAGCGTGACGACAATCTCGGTGATCATTGGCATATAGACCGCCACGCGGTCTCCCTTCTTCACGCCTGCATACACAGACATTACAGCGTGTCTCTAGGTACAGCGTAACAACGCAACGGACCAGTGATATTTCTATACCCCAAACACTCTCCACCTGCGGGACCAGCCCTCCATTCAAAATTGCACCGACCCACAGGGTGTTATGTCAATGCTAATGGTGCATGCCGTGAGTTTCTCATAGTAGTTTTGGTCAGTTGGTTCTCAGAAAAATCACTGCCATAAGATGTCCAATATTAAGACCTAAATCCACCAAATTCGATTTTGAGGCCTCCGTAATCACTAGACCCCCAGACCCACTAACTAGATTTGAGAGGTCCTACTTCTAAGAAGAGAGATGGTAAAAAAAGGTGAGAAAAGGGGAGTGATAGGAAGGGAAAGTGAAAATGAGGAAAGGAGGAAAAAGTAAAAAAAGAGAGGAGAGGAAAATGAAGGAAAAGAAAGGAAAAGGAAGGGCCCCCAATAATTGCTCGCACCTCCAGTTCCAGTTTTCTATAAATATGCCCGCAACGGACGTGAGAAAAACTGCTGACGACGCAAAGAACGCAACGGCCACAACGTAGAGATGGAAGCGGTGTCTATTAAACTGCGTTGCGTACGTTGATGTTATGTTGGTTGTGTTACAGATGAAAACCATGGAGGCTCTAACGTTGATCACTTGCGTTTGCTGCGTACTTTCTTGTCCTCACTGCGTTCGTTACTTATATTTTGCGTCGTCAGCGTTACTTGCGAAAAAAGTAAGCTAGTGCCTTGTGCTACGTGCGTTGCTCTAGATGGAAACCAACCAATTGAAATAAATGGCTCATAATATCCCAGATAAATAACACAAACACAGATGCTCATCTCTATCCCACTACAGTTCCTACATACAGCCGCCTGTAGCGCATCAAAGAACTCGAAAATACAAACCTTTGGCTTTCAGAACATTGGCGAACTTGCAGACTTGTTTCAGCAGTTCAGCATAAGTAATCTGACTACTGTCGTCTGGGTCGTTGCCTTCCCTGTCAACCAAACCACACCGCAATTAACACTTTACTTTACTTAACTCCACACAGTTACTTCGGACCACTAACTTTTTCTTGTGTGATCACAGTTCTGCAAAAAGTAACAGTTTTTTTCAGCCTTCCACTGGAAACTGGAAATCAAGTCAATCTTTGTGAAATCTAGTCTGCCTCACGTAACTCCAATGAAAGTGACAACAAAAATCGCAACTAAAAACTGGGTGTTCAGGATAAAAACACTCTCGTTTTCTTCTATATTTCCCTGAAAAATGACTAGATTTCCACAAAATTTTCAGAAAAAAAGAAAAGTGTAGCGGAGCTTAACCCCGGGAACATAGAAATTCTGGCTTGAAAACCGGCGGGGCGCTAGTCCTTCACCAGTCCTCACCCAGGCATAAAGGTAGCGGTCAACGGC
>Ga0209367_1009096_pt1 | contig 13522 bp, 7 predicted proteins | sample WorMetLIZISLAND2_FD_187412 | JGI IMG/M metagenome (GOLD analysis project Ga0209367, IMG submission 187412) | Marine gutless worms symbiont microbial communities from Max Planck institute for Marine Microbiology, Germany - Olavius geniculatus... ... | reverse complement strand
AGTAATGAACTGGAACGACAAGGTTGAAACAACACTGACAGCCGCCCATAAGCCTAAATAATACAAAACACATGCAAAATAAACGAGCAGTTAAAAACACTTCAAAAATACGGCAAAATCAACAGAACCTATAGACTGTTTAAAGGTGTTGATACTTCTAAAATTAACACTACTTGGTAATGAAATATTACAAAATAACACATCAAAACACAATATTATGTGTGCAATCAACTAGCCAACAGTTCCCATAGTGGCACTGGTCTACTTTAAGTTTAGCATTGGATAGAAAAATAGGACTGGTATGGGTACATTTATTTATTTAGGCTTAATTGACATAACTGTTAGTGATGAATTGATTCAGTACTAGAAATATGTTCTGTGGAACGAGGTATCTGTCCCATTGCCACGCTATATAGCCTTGCAGCTGTGCATAAGGGTTGTAGGTGCAAACAGGGCACAATGATCTTTCACGGGGGCCAAGTTGTAGTCAGTTTTGTCCCAAAATTCATTGCCATGGCAACAGGGGTCAGCAGGCAAGAAATTTAAATGACGCCATTGGATAGCCTGTGCCCAAAAATAGGGGTGTAGGTGAAAACACCATGCAACTATTTTTTACGGGGACCGATTTATACTGCTTTGAAATCTCCTTTGGCTGTAATGCAAAATTTTGCAACTTTTGAATGGTTGCTATTTCAACAGGGGTTATTAGGGGGTAAATTTAAATGACACCATTAGATTGCTTGACCTCGAAAATAGAGGTGGGTAAACACAGCTTGCAATTATTTTTTACGAGTTATACCGCTTTGAAGTCCTTATAGGCCGTAAAGCAAAATTTTTAAAAATTGGGGTAAAATAGGAGAAAGAGTTATCAGATTTTTATCCCAAACAAACTCAATTTTACTTTTTTGGCCCCGAATCACTGTGCAAAATTTCATCAAGATCGAATCAAAATTGCAGCAGTAGGAGTGTTTGCAGACGGACAGACAGAATGACATAAGTGATTTTATTCTGTCCCATGCTGTGCCATAGCAATGGGACAGATAATAAGTGTTAAGTAGAAAATGGGCGACATAATGTATCTGGATACTGGAAGATGGAAAATTTGTCACAAGAGGGCAAATTTTTAAAATGCTGTTTTAGTGTTTTGAAACTAGTTTAGTAGCAGTGTATAAACTAGATTTTGGATGTTGTCTCGTGTTAGGATGTCAGGTGTAGTTAAGTGGCTGTTGTTGTTCATAGTTTTAGATGCAGTATTATTTTGTATGATAATTAACATAAGTATTAATTACTGCAAATGTAAGTTGCAGTAGTTAATCATTATTCAGTTATTAATGTACATTATAGCATTAGTAAATAGTATTGGTGATATTAATAATAATATTTAAACTAAACTGAACTGAACTGACTTTATTAGAACACACTTGCAGCTCGAAAGCTGAATAGTTGAATAGTACAGTGATACATAAGTAACGAACTATGCAAAACATGTAAAAATGTCCGACTGTCATTGTTTTTCTGGATAAGATGATCTGTGACTAAATTTCGCAGAGACAATGGGCGATTTCACTTTTTGACTTAGACTTTCGCTGAGACATTTACTGAGCCTAAACTTCGGTCTAAGTACCTACTTAAGTCAAAAAGTGAAGTGATTTTGCTGAGTGAAAAAATGGCGACTAACACGTGTGGTTTAGTAAATTAAGACAGTCTGGTATCAAAAATAAATGCCGTAATGGCTACACAATGACGTAAGACATTACGTTATTACATCATTTGCATGCACGGCACAATTAAATAAGCAAGTCCAAGTGTAACTGGTTGATTTATTTTTTGTTAGGTTTACCGGTTTTCCGCCATTTTTAAGCATTTAGTTGAACTTTCGTCTAAGTACAGACTTTAGTGTTCAGCTTTAGCTTTTGCTCAGCGAAAAGGCTCAGCAAAAGTCTTAAGTCAAAAAGTGAAGTCGCCCAATGTACTGTTGTATCATTTGTATGCTGCTACTTACTAGCGATGACTCGATATATCAAAAATGTCAATATATCAATATATCGTGTCATATTGTATCATCAAAAAATATAGAATTTTTCGATATATCGCGATATTCAAAAATATCGCGATATTTTCTACAGATTGTTTATTACACTGCGTGACTGGAAAGAAAGATTACAAATTGGGCGAGTTGAAGACCTGTGTCATAATTTAACTACAGTCGTAATATAATTTTACCTAAAGACATATTTTTATTATCAAAATAGAGCATACTGCCTTGCTCAATGTTCATGTCTTGTTCCATTGCTTGCATAAGATTTACATACTTATTATTTTAAAATATCGATATCACGATATTTGTAAAATATTGTATCGATATCGTATCGAAATGGAAATCCTGATATCGAATCGTCACTACCGTTTACTACAAGACTAGTGCAGCATAAAAGCGTCCCAGTGAGCTAAACATATAGCTGAGAAAAATCACTGCACACGGTGGTTGATCAGGAGCTGTCTTGATGGTTATGTAAAATTATTTCTATTATTGATCTGCTTTGTAGGAAGAATATCTGCACAGTGTTGCCAAGTTTATCAAGCATCTTCATGGAGCCTCAGGTTTGCCTTTAATGATGTTAACTGTTAATTATTACTACAGTAGAAACTGCACATGTGGTTTTCGCTACAGTAGTGAAAATGAAAGTGAAGCAGTTGGGGTTTCCCTCGATCATGTAAAAGCCCACTAAAATATCCGGTTACCTGAATGATTTGTAAATGCTAGTTTTTAATGATTTTTAACAAGGAAGTTGTTATTGGTTCTAAGAACATAAGAACTGCATAAGGTCTTGTTTTGTCAACCCTGCAGATACGTGTGGTAATGTAGGCTTTTTGGTTCAAGCTTAGTGATATTTTATAGTTACATGTAAAATTTCAACTCAGAAATTAGCAAATTTTCTCCTGTTAAACCCAAATTGTTTAAGCCTTTAAAAACCGCACAAAATTCTGGACTGTACATATATGATGTTGCATGATATACGTGAAAGTTATTGGTCATTACCTGAGCTTGTCTCACATGTATGCTGACCCAAATTCAACTGTAAGCTAACTAATATATTTGGTAACAGTCTTCTACATAAAAGTATCGTATTTCAAACTTGGTGAGAATTTGGCTGCATTTTTGGGTTAACTTGACCATCGTCTTTGGTGACTCTGGCCTACAGTATTGTAGTGTATTTCCAGAGTATGGCATTCATTATAAGGTAACGTGTTTATTTATGTGGTGCGACACTTTTTATTTTTTGTGTCATAGTTAATTCTGTGCTCATTCGATGGCACATCCCCGAAAACTCCCCTGTAGGTGAAAAAATCTCGCCAAAATTTCTTACGCAAGCCGAGTTATAGCCAGTTTTGTCCCAAATTTCGTTGCCCTGGCAACCAGGGAGGGTCCGGAGTAAAATTGAATGACACTAGATTGGCCATCCCCGAGAACCATGCCATAGAACCAAAAATTACGACTCTGTCTGATACACAGCCAAAGTTATGACCGTTTAAAGAATTGCTTAATTTTCCCCATAGATGCCATTGTAATTTTAAAAAAATTTTTGCGAATAAATACGTTAAATATGAAATTTAAATTTTCTAACCCCAAAAAGGCACTTCCTTGTGCAGAACTGCATCGTTTGACGCATTAAGCATAAAAATCCCTTAAAAGGTCTGACCTGTGGGTGAGTCAAGGAAAAAAAAGGCCTATATAAATAAAAATTTTTGCGTATATTTCACCCATTTGTTGAGAAGCCCCCTTGGAGGGATTTGCATAAAAATTTTGCATGACGGGTCCTCTCGCTGACGTAATCAACCGTGCCAAATTTTATTTCATTCCGATCAGGGGTTTTCATTCTGTGGGGGGTCAAATTTTTGGCTTCCCCATAGGAAAGAGAAGTCACCATTAACACAGGGCTTGAACTACCATTCAGCCTGTGATAATCGCAAATGAGAAATTCACTAACGTACTTGTCGGTGCTCTCATAGAATCCCATGTCGCATTGCCTCCTGTTGGAAAATTTGATGGTAGACTGACGAAATGTCATGCCCAATTTTGCGCTGTTTGCGCTGGCACTCCAAATCTTTCCTGCTTAATGCTCTATGACGTCATATGTTACAGTGACGTCATATGGACCGCTTTGTCTGTTCGTTCATAACGGATGTACCCTGGCTAATGCGTAGTTTGTAGGTGAAAATTTTTTATCCGAATAATTAGCCATGCATAATTGCATATGAAACTCGGATATGCAATCGTGTTTAGGAGAAACATACATCTTATTGGTGTATAAGATTTGAAAAGTTTTTCAGTCTCACATATCGAATTGCAAAACTTTTTGAACTCCCCTCGTAATACTGAGCTGATTATTGTATATTTCAGCAAGTGTGCACTTGGCCCACCAGTCGACGTTCACAGAAGTCAATCTTGCCACAATCATCGCTGAAGGTAACATTTAACGCTTAATACTTGACCAACTTTGATTTGCTGTGTGGCAGATATTGCTATAGCACCGAGTCAGGTTTGTGACCAGAAGCGCTTTACAATCTCAGAAGTGATGTCTGATTGTCATGAGCTAATGATACCGCAGCATATTTTGTGGTCTCACATTGCTCGTGCCACTGAACACTTTTTACCCACTCAGCAGCCAGCAGACATACCATTACCCCATTCATCCCCACCATAAGTTGCAGAGTAAAAGCCTAGTGTATGATTCAAACTGCAACCTTCTGATAGCTACGGTTTTATTATTAGTTGATCGTACTTAAGTAACGATCGAGCTATTGGCATGGTTGTCGTTCGTCTGTCTGTCTGTTCATTCGTAACGGATGTACCCTGGCTAATGCATAGTTCGTAGGTGAAAATTTTTTATGCGGATAATTTGCCATGCATATGAAACTTGGATGTGCAAAATTTCAACAATCTACTCTGAGGGGAACATTTTCAAATTGGGAGTTGAATGAAGGGGGGTAGGGAAAAATGTGTGTTTTTTTTCCATGGAAAACTGGCCTTGTTTTGGAAACGGCGAGAGATTCGGCCAAGGTTACTATTAATTACTAATAAGAAGTGGAATACACCCTGTCAGATTAGATGAAAATCATTGACCTTGGATGACCTTAAAGATTGTTACGTGCTATTCTTGCTAAATGGTGCAAGATATGGCCTAGGTTGCTATTGATCACTGATAGGAAGTCACATGTTGGCTTTCAAATGACATGAAAGTCATTGATCTTGGATGACCTTGAAGGTCACTGACAACCAGTATGGTCGGCTATCCTAGCAACAGCTGGGCTTTTTGTCCTAACCACTTACAGCTAATGTGATGTTATGATGTAGTTGGTGCTGCTGTGTGTTGCAGTTACGCTGCACCAGGATTCTGATATGTCACTAGCTGGTGATGTTTTGGCAGCGTCAAAGGTTTGTTCGATCCAAATAGTGTTACTGCTGCAATTTGCCTTTGTATCGTATTTCAGCTTTACTGTTTCTTGAAATTATGATTTATTAGTCCGCCCCGAAATGATAGTTTTCGGGAGGACTTAAGTTTTACTGCAGATGTTTTAAAATTTTTTATTTCAATCATAGGATCTCCGAGATGCATCGGCCAATCGGCGCGAAATTTTGCACGGTGGTCAGTACTAGGCAGAAGCAATTTTACTGTAGACAGTTAAAAATGGACAACTGAATAAAATGTCAGAAATGTGAACAGAATGTGTTTTTATATGTTATGTTGATTAAGTAATTATATTGCATTGAATAAAAAGTAATATTTTGTTGGTTCTGTTTTCCCAAGGTAGTGCAGGAACAGACATTGAGCAAGGTGGGAAATTAAAAAGACGTTTGATGGTTAGTTGTCTCAGGTTATTTGTACCAAAAAATTATTGAAATCTGATAATCCTTCCTCAAGTTACAATTGAAAATGTTTGGGATGTTTTGGGGGGACGCAGTGTAGTAGTAGTTGTAGTATAATAGTAGAAGTAGTAACTGCTGTGGGTCAAATGTGTCTCAGGTATTTAATGATCCAATTCATGGTCACATTGAAATGCATCCGCTGTGCGTTCGGATCATTGACACACGACAGTTCCAGCGACTTCGCCATCTGAAGCAGCTCGGAGCAACGTATTATGTATTCCCCGGAGCATCTCACAATCGCTTCGAACACTCGCTTGGGCAAGTTTTGCCTTTCCTGCTAATTACTTTTTAATTAATTATCTTAACTAATTAATTACTTCTGCCAAATAAGAGGTGGTATCAGTCGATCAACCTGGGATTTATAAAGTGGCCCAATGCCTATGTAATGCAAGCTATTGCTAGGTCTACTAGAGACAGATTAGGAAGAGTCAGGTTCTGGAAATAGTATATCACATTTATTCATCACAAAAGTAGTCGAGTAAGATGAAAACGGAAATGAAAAGAAAAAGATATTAAGCCTTGTGTGTGATATTAACTTTTTTATGCTGTGAGGAGTGTTGTTTTGTTTTTCATTAATTAGTGTGCAGAAAATCGTAAATACTCGCCATCATTATTTTCAACCACACGATTAATCAGTAATCACAGTTGAAATTTCTAATCATTCTGCATCACTATTATTATCAACATTGATGTGTGGTTGTAGAGTGTGTCATTTGGCTGGTGAGCTGTTAGAGACATTGAGACTAAAACAGCCGGAGTTGGAAGTCACTGATAAAGATGTGCTCTGTGTGAAGATAGCTGGACTGTGCCACGACCTCGGTGTGTAGAATGTTTCATCGTTACATTCATTGCATAACATTGCTATCAGGCAAAGTAGTGACTCTCAAGAGTCATTAGTAGATGCCTGTCTGACAAAGATGTTCTTCGTATGAAGATAACTGGACTCTGTCGTGACCTCGGTGTGTATGTAGACTATCCTTTTTCCAACTCTTATACATTGTAATCATATTATATTGTGTGGATTAGTTGCAATCCCATTTTAAGCCGTTGCACAATGCCCATTAATCTGGCCATATGATGTCTGAGTCTCGATTTGCATCTGTAGGCCATTGTGGGTGGGATACACTGGTCAGTGACTTTGTCTCCACAAATTATGTGTAAAGATTGCTGGGCCTCGGTCTGTCTGTCAGCTGTGCTATGGTAGCATCATCTACGTCCGGCTTAATAATGACTGTCACCATGAATCCATGATGAATTTAGTGATTTTTGGTTAATTATGCTGTGGTTCTTCATTTTTTAATCGTGATTCTTATTTATATTGCTAACTGTGAGTTATATGTTAATCTGCATGTTCACAGTGTGATCTGATTGCAGGTCATGGTCCGTTCTCACACATGTTTGATGGAAAGTTTATTCCTTCGGCTCGACCTGAATGCAAGTGGAAGGTATTTGTGCTGCAATTTTGATAAATCATGATTTCTTGACTCTTGTATTGTACATCGTGTCGAAAAAAGAGTTTGCAGTTATCCTCGAATGGCTTTGACAAATTTAAACATGTATTTATCCACGATAGTAATGAAGGATTCTCTACCATTGCCAGATAGGGTAAAACTGAATATAGTGCTGCCAGCTGGTGAACATGATGGAAAAAATTGACATAATGTTGGCAGAGTTTCTCGGTTATGAGTGCTCCTCTAGTCACAGTTTTTAGCAGTGGTGTCAAGGGTTAGGCTACAAAAGTTGCGGGGGAAGTTGCTGTTCTGCTGACAGGGTGCTTATAAGCTTGATTTTGCTGCTGAAAAACGTAAATTTGTGGTTAACTAGCTGATTAGTTAGAACCAGAAACTTGGCCTTATTAACCGATTTATGTGCTATAGAACAGTTTGTGCATGCAATGTATGTGGTAATGAAAATGAGTCGCATTCATCAATATGTAGTAGAAATTGTAATGTGTGGTAACAGAATTTTTTTTGACAATTTGCTTGTTTGCAATAGGCATATTGCTTTTTGCTGATTTTGCTGCTGAGATGACATTTTATCTTAGTAGGACAACCATCTGTTTAAATGGTTTGTATTTGTATGCTGTAGCAAAGTAGGGTCATGTGTAAGGTATAATAAAAGTTCTGATGCGTAGCGTCCAAGAAAACTTTAGGCTTGTTGCTAGTTTGCTACATGCTTATTGCCTTTGTCGCTAGTGCTTTGTGAAATGCAGACATTCTGTGCTTTGCAGCATGAAGACGCATCTGTTGAGATGTTTGATTATATGGTCCATTCCAATCATCTGCTCTATGAGTTTGCCAAATACCAGTTTGAAGAAATCGACTTGGATTTTATCCGGGAACAAATTGCCGGTCCGCTTGAGTGTGCAACCAAGAAGGTGAATTATGCTGTTTTATCTTAAATTTGGCCAGTTAGTGTTTAAAATTGCATTCCAGTTTGGTGCAGCAGTATTTTAGCAGTGACAGTGCATTTTTATGCGCAACAACAGCTACTGCTGTAGCGCATCTTAGCCAGTGCAATTCTGTCTGTCTGTCTGTCTGTTCGTCACACGGGTGGATCAGTCAAAAACGGTGCAAGCTAGGATCACCAAATCTTTACCGTCGGCTGCCTGGAAGACTCTAGCTTTAGGAACTGTAAAGCTTTTCTATAAATTTGAAAGGGGTCACCCTGAATGAGGGTGCTAAATGAGAGGGGTAGGGAAAATTTGCGATTTTCAGCCGATACAGCATTGGCAGAGTGAGACAGGTCATTGCCTCTGGCAAGTACAAGTACAAGAAATTTGAGCTAATGCTCATGGGACGCGCGAAAGCCTATAGCAGTTTCTGCCCACAAGCAGTCACACATTGCAGTACTAACCGGGCCCGGCGTAGAGTAACTTTGTTTCAGCCAAAACGCGTGAACAACTACGCCACGCCACAAACGCCAGTACCATGGCACCACCTTGTGAATGATATAGACTTGTCCAGGCTGAAAGCGCCCAAAAAAATCCATAAAACCCCCTATTTTGGCGTTCAAGGTCATCCAAGGTCATTGAATTCGGCGCCAATCGAAAGCCAGTATACAATTTTCTATTAGTGATTAATAGTCACCTAGGCCTTATCTCGCACCGTTACTGAGATACAGCGAGTTAATGGCCAAAAATTGCAAATTTTGCCCACCCTCTCTCATTTAGGGCCCTCGTTTGGGGTGACCCCCTGTGAATTTGTGGAAAAGCTTAACGGTTCCTGAAACTAGAGTCTTCCGGGCAGCCGACGGTGAAGACTTGGTGATTTGGTGATCCTAGCTTGGACCATTTTTGCCTGATACACCCGTGTGATGGACAGACGGACGGACGGACAGAATTGTGATGGCTAAGATGCACTGAAAGCAGTAGCTGCTTTCGCGTGTAAAAACACTATAGATAATGAGCCGCCGGTCGTCTGACGCCCTATGAGGACTGTAAAAGAGTGAGTGAGTGAGTAGAGTTTAACGTCTCGCTCGACACAGTAACTGTGAAAGAAACATGGTTGCTAAGATGGGTGAACTTAGATTTTGTTTTACTGGGCTTTTAAACATGCACCGCTGTTGCAAGTTTCCCTTTGCGTTAGCTGTGCTTTTCTTGTTGATAATTTTCTAGCATTTTGTTTTGATCTGACTGTATTAAGTTCTGTAGATGGATTAACATGAGTTACATGGTACCATCTTCTTATCTGACCAAGCCACCCAGGCCAACTCAGTCTGGCTATCCTTCTGGATAGGTAAAACGAATGTCAGGCAATGGTTGAGACCACCATTACTGTATGGAAGAGACAGTTGGCCTCTATGATCAGACACTGTCAGGACTGGTCAGTTAAAGTCACCTGCTGTTGACAGAGCTGGCTATCTAGCCAGTTTGGATTATATGTTTGCTTAATTGGGTTTAACTGTTGCTCACTCATAGCACCACAAAGGGTCTGGGTTTCTATGCAATTGATTTTGGTTGATGCGTCATAAAAAAGGTAAAAAAAGGTAAAGGTGCCAATTTGTATAGCGCATCTCACGTACAACGCTTCTAATGTGCTTTTCGTCAGTAACCCGAGCCGCCAGCTGCACGGCCACCACGTGCAGCCTGCAGACACAGGCTAATGCAGCGGCCGGCTAGGCAGCCCCAATCAGCTGTACTAAGGTATCTAAGGTACTTTCCGTAACCTATATAAATGAGTTACTGCTCATTTTACTGTCCCATGGGAGTGGCTTCGCACTGAGATGGTTTACCTGCCTGCAGGCAGTCACCCATCGCAGTACTAACTGGGCCCGGCGTAGAGTAACTTCGTTTCAGCCGAAACGCATTACCAACTACGCCATGCCACCAACATAAGTCCTATGTTTGTCATCAGTGCTGGAATGCTGTTAGTTCCATTTGTAGAAGTTCCTGGTGTAATGTTTGCCAGTAGTTTACTTCTGCGGGACGTGGTAGAATCTGTTCAGAGTATTGTGAAAAAGTGGTCTTTTAATAAATAAATAGTCCTAATGGCATGATGTATATAGATGTATGCATTGTTTGTCTTTTTGCAGGGTTGGCCTTACTGTGGACGTCCCAAAGAAAAAGGCTTCTTATATGAGGTATGCTATTGGCCATGTTTTAAATACAAATTGTCTCTTCATCTGTAATATCTTGCTGATCAAGTGTCAAATTGGAAGTTATTAATTTAGTCTTGTAGTGTGGCCTTCCTGATGGGTTGCAATACATGTTTTTTGCTCATTGGTCAGTTTTTGACTATAAAATGAAACTGTATAGAGAAACTGCAATTAATTGGTATGACAATCTTCAGTTAAAAAGTTCATAGCTCAGCTTCACGGTTCGGTTTGCATAGTGCAGTCTATAGCTAGGTCGATGTCTGCATAATATGTCAGCACTGAGCCGACATAGTTATAATGCGTAATCAGTAAGTTTACCGAATGTATCAGTTAGGCTGCAGAAGTATTGATAAATTGATTGACTTTTTGTTAAAAGTTGTTGGATTATTTTTTGGTAGATTAAAATTGTGAACTTCTTAACATCATTACTGTCACTAATCTGCAAATTCTGCATATGAAATCGTCAAGATTTTTAGCTTTGTACTGCATGTATATGTTAGTTCAGCAGTCTGCACTTTGTCTAAGCCTTTCTGATTGGACTACTAATATGACTCCTCTTTTTCGAATTTTGTTTTACTTTTTACTCCTCACACGCTACGTTTCTAATGTAGCAAAGAGGAGTATATGAGATCAGTGTAATATTGAGGACCGACCGACCGACCTCCGTTCTTGGAAGAGCCTTCCTGGAGGAACTTCAAATGGCCATATCTCTATAATGATGCTAGATAGACACATGGTCACTATCGACCACCCATAGGAAGTCAACTGCCGGGAGTCGAATGGTCACGTGACCGATGACGTCACGTGACCCCAAAGGGTCATTATCTTTGAGGCGCCATATCTTCATAACGGTGCCAGATAGACAAGACAAATACCAACTAGCATCATCGACCAATATTGATAATTTTTTTCTCTCAGTTTCTAAAATCGGACAATATTTTATGCACTTCAGGGAGACAATTTCCAATAATGACTTTGATGCCAGTCACTATTAGTATAATATTGCACGGGTCTCAATTAGACACCCGATCTCTAATACAAGTCAAAAGGAACAAAAAAGGTCTTAGAAGAATACAAAAGAAAATGATGCGTGCGAGGAGTACGTTAGATTGGTCACAATCTAATAATATTTCTTCTTGAAAGATAACAACTACCAGTGATAGAATTCTGCCATTTTTGTTGTCTTTGTGATCGACTACAAAAAAAATTTGCAATCTATCGATTAATCGAAGTTGATTTTTGGAGATTATTGGATTAAATATTTTTCAGTCATTACCACCCTTAGTATTACTGTGATATTAGTTATATCCATTATGATCTTGTGATTAAGTTCAAATTCCATTATGCCAACTTTGCGACAAAGTCCGCAACTGTTGCAGACACAAATCATGAAAGTCAGCGACACAAATCAAGTCACTGAATTTCGTGATTTGTGTTTTCAACATAGTCCGCTGACTTTGTTGCCAACTTTCCCCGCGCATTGTCAATAACTAAATTCCAATCATCTTGACATCTCTAGATGGTATGATTTTTATGCACAACAGCAGCTACTGCTGTAGAGCGTCTTAGCCATCGCAGTTCTCTCCGTCTGTCTGTCTGTCACACGAGTGGATCAGTCAAAAACATTGCAAGCCAGGATCACCAAATCTTCACCTTCGGCTGCCTGGAAAACTCTAGTTTCAGGAACCGTAAAGCTTTTCCATAAGTTCGAACGAGGGTCACCCCGAACAGGGGTGCTAAATGAGAGGAGGTGGGGAAAATCTGCAATAATTAGCCAATATGGCATTGCCAGAGTGAGATAGTGGCACCATCTGGTGAGTACATGTAAAACACTATAGGGCCTACATAATTATTTAGCCGTAGGTCGTCTAGCGCCATCTGGTGAGTGGTTTTGTTTTACTGGGCCTTACGTGAAACTGCAGCCAAAAGCTGTTCGGATGAAGTCTATGGATCACTAGCATACGACAGTGCACCGCTGTTGCGCCTTCACCTTTGCGTTAGCAGGGCTTTTCTTGTATGATTTGTCACCATTTGTATTTGCGATATTTATGATTTTTGTCTGCAAATTTTTTCACGGGGATGTTTCAGTGAAAGTTGGCATAATGGAATTTGGGCTTTACTGGGTTTGTAGATAGTTGCCAACAAGTGGAATGGCATTGATGTGGACAAGTGGGACTACTTCGCTCGTGACTGCTATCACCTCGGCATCCGTAACGTCTTCGATCATCATCGATTCATGAAGTTTGCTCGTGTCGTCAGTGTACATGGTCAGCCCCAGATCTGTAGTCGAGATAAGGTACTCTTTATGTCAGATACTCAATTACTCATTCTGTGTGCTGTTTTTGTTAACTAGTTTGTTGTTGTTGTTAACTAGTGGTTGGTGTCGACTCATAATGTTTGGAACCTTACAGTTTGATTCTCATTGTGGGTCAAATTGCAATCATTTTTAAACAATAAGCTTTCAACATTAATTTGAACGCGAGAGTATTGCAGATTAAAGAGTGACATGGGGATGCAAATGGCGGTAATACCGCGGTAATGCGGACAATGATGGTGGTATTCCCGCGGGAATGGGGATAGGAGCTACGGTAATACTGTGGGGTTGGGGATAGAATTTGGAGTATACCCACAGTAATGGGGACAACTACAGCTTCATCTGTAGATAGAATTTTGATTAAAGACATGTACTTGTGTTACTTGCATACACAGGCCTATATTTTCTGCAGCTAGAGTAGGGTTTACATAGTTGTATTTAGTGAAATGAACTTAACGCTAGTCGTTTACTGTGTTAACTAACTCTGTGCTTGACTTGTCAACCGTGGAGTTTATAAACGTTATTATTTTGCAGTACATTAGTAACTAAAAGTAGTAAAAGGTGTGGATAATTAGCGGCAATCATTTTCATCCAAATAACGATGGGGATGGGAATGGGAATGGGGACAAAGTGTGCACGGATGGGGTGGGGATGGGGACAAATTGATGGGGATGGAGTGGGGA
>Ga0209367_1009095_pt1 | contig 13523 bp, 8 predicted proteins | sample WorMetLIZISLAND2_FD_187412 | JGI IMG/M metagenome (GOLD analysis project Ga0209367, IMG submission 187412) | Marine gutless worms symbiont microbial communities from Max Planck institute for Marine Microbiology, Germany - Olavius geniculatus... ... | reverse complement strand
TTTTTGAAGTCAATTTTTAAGGGAAAATTTCACACCTAGCAACGAGCAATCTGCGAGACCCAAAACGGAAGAAATTGGAAAATAAAATTTTAAACAATTTAGATGAAAATTGCCGAAAAAAATAAAATGGCTTAAACAAATAATATCAACCAGAATAAAACAATTCGGGAAAAAGGGAACACGTACAACAAATTTAGCCCAATAAAACAGATAATTTTTAAAAAAAATTGGAAGAAAATTGACTGAAAAATAAAATGAAATAATTTGGATGAATAATGTTAACCTGAGATCCCTCATATTATTACAAACTGTGCGGTAACGCAACACTGTTTTAAAGATGACCAGCCATTTCATTTAGACCAAAATATGCTGCACCTTTAGGGGAAGTGTGTTTATACTTCTCAGGTAGAATATTTAACGTACTTCGTAATGCTGCTTGTTTGTTACGGATACGTTTTGGCTTAAACGAAATATACAATGTAGTTTTAAAATAATGAAAACTGTCCAAAATGTGCTGTAAATCACCTTGTATATAAAATAAATCATAAATTTTTTTGCATCAAACAATGCGATTTTAAAGTGGTAAAAATTAATGGTCACGTTTGTGTTTTACACTGACCGACCTTGGTTACCATGAAAACGACATTTTGATAATTTTGACAAAACTGCCATATCTCGGCTTCTATATAAAGAAGATGCCAGATGTTTTGCACCAAAATAGCTGTTTTTATGTCAGGGACTTAAATAATGTCACTCATTTGAAGATTTTGTCGCTATTTTCATCGGTTCCAAAGATATTTGCGCTCAAACTCCACCGATTTTTGCACTTTTTTGCTCTCCAAAATTTTAAAGGGGGGGCGGTGCCTTCAAAAGTTGTACCCGCGTTATTACCACCATTTAGCAGCACGTCACGTGGCAAAGTTTCATGAAGCTACTCCTTTTGGCTCCAAAGATCCTTTGTTTAATACGCTACATTTTAAGCCAATTTTTAACTCCCCTTTGAAAAAAGTTGTAAGGGGCCCCCGCCCCCGGTGGGGGTGCGCTAGTAAGACTTGGTTATTCTCAAGCGCGAGTAAATATTTGGGGGCGCAGTACTTCCTAGAAGCCGAAATATGGTCTACCGAAAAATTTCACATCTAGATTTCCAAGGTTACTGGACCAAACTTTACCGAACTTGTTTTGCCTAACGCAGGAGGAATCGCTGTCAAAAACATATTGATCCGATTTTAAATATCTTTATCCGTTTCGAGATATTCGCCGCCGAACTTCAAAGTCGTTCGAAATCGGGCAAAATTTTGCAGGTTTTTGGCCCCTGAAATTTTTTGGGGTGTGTCCTTTAAAATTTTGGACCGGCATTATAAAACTGGGCTTAGTATTGACCATCGTGCAAAATTTCACGCCAATCAGCCCACGCATTTTGGAGATCTCGCGTTGACAAAAAAACATTTGGGCTAAAACGTAAGTCCGCTCCGCAAGATATCGCTTCCGGGCGGACTAACTAGGCCTATGCAAAGTTAAGTTAAGAGTAAGGCCTAGTATTAACACTGTATTAGTATTACTGTAAGCTGATAACGTTGAATCACAGAAGAAATACATGATACTGCAATCAACTTAGCCTAGATAAGTGCATTTGCATGAATATATGCCTATACAGTGTAAGCCTACCTATACGGCATGACATGATAATTATCTATTTCAGCATGAATGTGTCATGGTATTGAAAGACGGCAAAACTTCAGGCCATTAGAAGTACCGAGTTTGCTAAGTTATAAGTAGCCTGAGCAATAGCCGATCACAGTGTGGCCTCTGCAACACTGCCGGCACTCTATAACGACTATACACGACGTTCACAAATCTGGCTACACGACTATGCAATAAGCTGAAAGTAATAAATTTATATAATCTTCATTAATAATATAGGTTACTCAAGTAACGAGCTACATAGTCAGTCACTACTTTCAACGATTTTCTTTAATATGCCACAGATTAAAAACGATTATTATTGTTTCGACAAAAATTACCGCTACTGACCTTGGTGCATCAAAGCGGAAAAAAAATGTAAACAACCTAGAGATGTGAATAAATATTCTATTCATTCAAAACTAACGAATATCCGAAACTAACAAATACTAACGACTAGTCAGTTTTAACCACAGCGGCAGCGCCGCCAACCAATCGCAATCCCTCGACTTTTTCCCTTAGTATCCAGCATGCTTTGCGACAATTCGTTTATAAAATAGTTAGGCGTTTATTTTCATATAACCTATAGTGCTGATTACGATTCATTTGTGTTCACTTACCTTATTCGCAGCATATGATTTTTCCCTCCCAAATTTTAAGGGGGCGGTCTCCCCTAAAAGTTGTACACGCGTTATCACCCCCATCTAACAACACGTCACGTGCATAAAGCTACTCCCTTTCGCTCCAAAGTTTTTGCGGGTAATACGCTACATTTTAAGCCAATTTTTTACTCCTCTTTGAAAAAAGTTGTAAGGGGGCCCCCATCACCGGTGGGTGTGCGCTAGTAAGACTTAGACATTTTCTAGCGGGTGTAAAAATTTGAGGGCGCAGCACCCCCTTGGGGTCGAAATATGACCTTTAAAAAATCGATTTGGGTGGGTAAACATTAGCCGCGTAATCTCTGGTGGTAATGAACTAAACTTTATTGAATTTCCTTTATTCAACGGAGAATTAACCGCTCTTAATAACGCCGTTTACCGCTTATCGATATCTTTATCCAGTCCAGAGATAATTGCGGTCAAACTCAAATGTTGTCGTGACACGTACCAAATTTTGGACGTTTTTTGTTTTCGTAAATTTTAAAGGGGCGGTCTCACCTCAAAGTTGTACACGCGTTATTACTCCCATCCAGAAACAGGTCACGCGGCAGTCTTATGAAGTTACTTCCTTTGCTACTATGTTCTCGCGGCTAATACGCTACATTTTAAGCCAATTTTTTATCAGCCTTTGAAAAAATTGTAAAGGCAGCCACCGACCCCGATGAGGGGCATGCTGGTAAGATTTAGTCATTTTCTAGCGCCTGTAAAAATTTGGGGGCGCAGCACCCTCTAGCGGCCGAAATATGGTTGTCCAAAAAATTTGACTTGGGTGGGTAAACATTAGCCACGTAATCACTGGTGTTAGTGGACTAAAGTTTACACAGTTTTTTTTTATTTAACGCGGAATTAACTGTGTTTGATAACGCCGTTTACCGCTTGTCGATATCTCTATCCAGTTTAGAGATATTTGCGGTTAAACTCGAAAGTTGTCTTAAAACGTACTAAATTTTAAACGTTTTTTGCACTCCCAAATTTTAAGGAGGGTGCCCCCTAAAAGTTGTACCCGGGTTATCACCCCCATTTAGCAGCACGTCACGTGGCAAAGTCTCATGAAGCTAATCCCTTTGGCTCTAAAAGTTCTTCATCTAATACGCTACATTTTAAGCCAATTTTTGACCCCCTTTGAAAAAAGTTGTAAGGGGGTACGCTAGTAAGACTTGGTCATTCTCTAGCGCGTGTAAAAAATTGGGGGCGCAGCACCCTCTAGGGGCGGAAATATGTTCTTCCGAAAAATGCGCTTTAGGTGGGTACGATTTCAAATCGAGATCTCCAAGGTCACTGGACCGAACTTTACCGTACTTGTTTCTCCTAACGCAGAAGAAATCGCGGTAGATAAAATAATTATCCGATTGTAAATATCTTCATCCGTTTTAAAGATATTCGCCGCCGAACTTCAAAGTCGTCCGAATTCGGGCTAAATTTTGCATGTTTTTGGCCCCTGAAATTTTTTGGGGGGTGTGCTATAAAAAAATTTTTGAACGGCATTATAAAATTCAGCTTAGTACTAACCAATGCCGATATCCAAAAATTTTTAAAGGGTTGTAGACCCAGTAGGCAGTTTTTGTAGAGTTTTGGGCAAATGTAAAAAATTAGGGTCAAATTTTAAACTTTGTCACGATTTTCTCGAAAGTAATGAACTTTGATTTATGTATTTCGACGTTTTTGGAAAGCACTAGAAAAATAAGGTTTAACACCAAAAACAATTTCGTACGGACTATACCCAAAATGAAAAAACCACTGTGCAATGAAATAAATGTCCAATGCTTGATAATAATTTAGGCCAGTCGATTTTATTAACGACATGCGTACGAAGGCTGTTCAAAATGTTTTTGTTATAGCTTTTGCATCTCGAGTTCTTTTGTGGGTGGTAGGAAAAAGTAATTATTTTGTTTTACCCCCAATAGACGGCAAAAAGGTTTTATTAATTTAGCTCTAAATCCGGAATTCCGATCACTTAGCAATGTCCGACATTCGAATTGCATGAAAATATGATCGTACACAAGACGCGCAGTTTTCTCTGCACTCGTCGTTTTTGTAGCCAAGAGAACGCTTTAAAGAAAAAAACTGTCTACAGCCACCAGAACATATTTAAATCCTTCTGGTAACAAAGTAAGCTGTAGATAGTCGATGTGCCACCTCTGAAAAATAGTATTTTCCACTGGTAATGGCTTTAACGATGGTCTGGGCTTTACAAAACTATTTGCGCTCTGACATGACAGACACGTTTTACACCATTCATACACATCGACGTATAAGTTAAGCCAGTAATATTTTTCTGCGATTGTGTGGTACATTTTTTGCTCCTATATGGCTGACCTGCTAATGTTAATTTCGCAATAAAGATTTTTTAAGTGATTTTAATACTACCAATTGTTTTTGTAGTTCTTCAACTTGTTGTCGTTTCTTTTCTCGCGGTAACTGCAAATGATAGAGAATGCCATCTACGCAGATGTATTGTTCAGCTCTATAAACGATCTTACGGGCTAACTGATTTTCACGTGGAAATATGCCATTACGTACGTAACGTAAAAGTAACCTGCAGTTTGTACACTGTTCCTGCAGCTGAGCCATATTAAGAGGTCAACTTCATGTCCGTCTCTTCTCCGTCCTTGTCAAGGCTTTGTTCTTGCGTTGTTGTCTCAAAGTTTTCCCTATCGTTTTCTTCTCCGACATCCTCCAACTGTTCCTGTTTATCACTCACATCAATATTCATTAACATGCGATCAAAAGATTCTTCTAACCTTCTTCAGACGAAGGCAATTCAATTCGAATCAGATTATATGCCGGTATATTGTTTTTTTTCGCATGTTTAGTACAATAATTATAATTACTGAACATCGAGTTCCATCTGCCTAATTTACCTGAGTAGGTACAATACCCCAACTTTGCCCCCGCCCATGCATTTTTGCAAATCCCTTACTCAGCAACTCAAACCCTAGCTCGTGCTGTTGTGCGACCCTAAAACTGAAACTAAATTACTCATAACCCTAACCTACTAGGTCTTGGCACTCTGCCAACCCTAGCTCGTGCTGTTCAGTCAGCCTAAAACCGGAAATAAATGACTAACTTAGCGCTGGCCGTCAACCCTAACCGGAAGCGTCAGCATTTTGTAAGGGCTCATCCGGAAGTCGGTAGGCCTGTAGGTCCGATGACGTAATGCCTATTTTTAGTACCATCCAAAAGTCGGTGGGCCTGTAGGCGCGTGCTATGACGTAATCCTACTTTTAGTACCATCCGGAAGTCGGTTAACGCCCGTAGGCCTGTAGGCGGGTACGAACGCGTCTTCTATACGCGCGATTATGACGTAAGCACTCTGGGCCCGACGCATCTTCTGTACGTGTGTACGACCTTCTAAGTTCGTGACGTCATCCGGACGCTTGTAGACCCTGCGTCTACACATCTTCTAATCCTCCGGAAGTCGACGCACGCGGCGCGCATCCTAAGGCAGGTAAGTATATCACAAACTTTTTACTCCTCACTAAGTTTATTTTCTAATTGGTACAACACTAGTTATGACGTCATGTTCTAAAAATAGCATCATTACTCCTATAAAATTGGCCGTTTTTTGCACGTTTAGCATTTCTTTTTCTCAACATGAAGACACCAAGGACGTACGCTCTTGGCATCGACAGTGATAGAGTTCTAATTATAAGTAAGGTTGACGGTCATCTCCTAGTTACCATAAAGGTCAAGGACGCCGATCTGAAATGCGTAGAACTCACATCCAAGAGGTTTGTTCCATTGTAAACAAAATAAGTAAAATATTGTTGTAAATTATTTGTTCTATAGCATACTTACTTACCTACTTGCATACTTAATAGTGTTCGTGCCTGCGTTACAGATGGGCGTCTCTGCGCCAGATGATTCCCGACATCAACGAGAACGTCGACGCCGTGAGACGTGGCGACCAATCCGTCGCACTTCGCCATCACATCGGCGGTACCGTTTACGTTAGCGTTACATCCGGTTACAGCTTGTCGACATTCGCAGATTTTATCAGCCTTTCGACGCCAAGGACGGTGAAATCAAGCCAACTAAAAGGGGCGTGGCCTTGAATTTCGCCGAATGGTCTCACCTTTGCAGTCTTATCGACATCATTCACACAGCATTTCCGGCTCTTGCCATTGCTCTACCGTGCTGCTACGAAGAGGAGCACATGAGTCAGGTTAACTGGCTGTCCTGCCTGGAGTGCAATCTATTCATAAATCAGCAGTCCATGCCTACAGCCTAAGTATTTCGAAAAATAGCATGACCATACCTATATAACCCGTCTACGGACTTTATTTGACATTTTCATACACTTATGAGTACCCAAAGACGGCAGCCGTTCGATATAAACTTATACTGTGAGCTGCAGCACAACTGTAACCCGTTCGTCGTGCGGAAATACGATGGCAGGTACAAGAAATGCCGTGGTTGCGGTGTGGCGTTCAACTTCTATTTCAATTCGTCATTTGTCGTCGCTCATCAGGAGCACTACGTCGTCAGTGGCCGAGTAAAAGGATCCAGGCATATTCTAACATTTGCAGGACGTGTGCGAGCGGCGGAGGGCAACATGTTTTATCACTGCAACGTTGCATGCATTAAACCGCGTTACCCCTACTTTGATATGGCAGATGTCACTGTACATTCAGCTATAATGTGTCGACTTACAGAAGACAACGATAAGTTTTTGCTGTCGCTAGGCATCAGATTATATTACTGGACACTACCGTTGCGCGTTGCTACTCGCTAATCAATTATTCATAATCGGACACTATTGTTGCTAGTCGCATGCTTATGCTTCTCGTCGCTTTAAAGTTATTAACACCTTGTTGGTTTAAGTTATTAATTAACTTGCATTTATGCATAAATAAAACTTGTCATTAATGTGCAAGTTTTTTTATCTATTGTCACACATAACAACACTTTTTTTCATACACTTTATTGACACGCAATACAACAACCCAGTAAGCGTTCGTCTCATGCAGCACTAAGGCACGATAAACTTCTTACACTAGCAGTTTACAAAACAAACAGTTTATAGTACAGGACAATATGAACGACCAGTTCAACATAAATATACATACGCAATCATAAGTAAGCTGGTAACCTATTATCAAACACATTATCATACAGGTTCAAGTGCAACATTGGCGATAACCACAAAATAGAATTTTTTAATTTTCATACCCCTACAAAAAGTGTTGTAGGGATCTCTCGTCACATCTGTTTACAACGGCTGCCTAATTTGTTGTGACGGTCCAAGGTACGTAGTCCATCGTTTAGTACGTAGCGCTTGTCGTCCATGGCAGAGAGACAGAGTTGGAAATTTTGACGGTTCTTACAATGTGGTTGGATGACTGGAATGTGCGAAATTTTGCGGTGGTAGTTTTAATGGTGTTTTGAGGATTTCGAGGAAACATTCGTGGCGGACGTGCTTTTTGACGTAGCGTTTCTGGATGTCCTTGACTTTTGTGTAGGATTTTTTGTCGCATTTCAGACTGTACATTTTTGCTTGAAAGCCAACGAATTTTGAGAGGGGTGCAAAACCGGTTTCGGATTTTATTTTGCCAAGGACACGGCGGTTTTTGTGAGAAGAAGGGGTGCGAGGGATCAAAATTACTGGTGTCAAAGTGATAGATGTTTTGCGCCATGTCTTCGTAAATGTCGGCCGTTTCAATTTGGCAGCATAGCGAATCTGTGTCTGTGAACAGCAGGCGACAGCGGGCAACGTAGGTAGGTTTAAGATATTCATAGTAAAATTTATACATGATCAATTTCGACAGTTCTAGGATGGAAAAGTTAACAGCGATAGGTTTGCTGAGGACGATTTTTGACGTTCGGCTCTAACCATCACCAAATCTGGGTTAATAATTACGGCCTCCTTGTACGACGACTTGCTAACGGCTTTGAGGACCTTGGTGGGATCGGCAATGAGACGAATATTTTGTTTATTTCTGACATTCTCCATCGTCTTACCAAAAGTGGAGTTGGCTTGGAGCTTTGCCAAGTCCGCTTCAAAGTCAGACTTGGCGTTTTGGCGTTGGCTAGTGCATAAGTCGATCCAGGGTTTGAGCCAAGAACGTTGAGTGAATAAAATAATCTTGTGAATTTTGGTAACTTTCAGGCCCTGATCGACGTAAAACTGCAAGTTTCTGTAGTGCATGACGTAATCTTTTTTTGACCTGTAGGTTGGAAATGAGTTTTTTGGTGGGAATCCAATGCTCACTAGCAAGATTTTGCGCGAAGGGACTGAGCTTGTCCTTATCGACGGTCAGGTGTTCAGGCGCCAGCGGATAATCGGAGTGGGGCTCGTGCAAATAGTCGGGATACTCAAGATCGCAGCTAATGAGACAGACTGTAGGTGAGTTTTCCGGTACGGACTCAAGCTTAAAGTTTGAAATTTCTTGTTCCAATAAAAACCGAAAATCACCGACAGGCAAGGACTGGGATTGGGAAGCTCCATATAGGTTATTGGCATCCAGGTAAATAATATAGGTTGTTGGTTTCTGCGGGTCGTAATCGGGGAAAAGCGGATTATTTGCCTTGGCATAAGGCCCATATATGGTAGCGATTCCGCCACGAATGCCTGACTCGATCATGAGATACATGTCGGGGTCCGTTATCAGATCAATCTCAACTTGGGTGTGTTTCAGCGCCATGCTCCAGGCCATTGATGGAAGGGTGGGAAAGTACAAACAGTCTAAACCGTGGTTCTGTAGCACATCATGGCGAAAATGCTGAAATACATCTGCCAAAAAGTAAAACGTCGGAAAGAAGATAATGGTCGTGGTATTGACCCAAATTTTGAATGCCGTAATGCGTTTAGATGTTTTGCGCTCGTTCGTAGTCGTCTGTGGATAGTGGTTGGTCGGTAAGAGTATTATAAAAACAGTCGATAGGTGGCAGTTCTGTCTCTTCGAACTTGGCTGGACCATTCACATACGAATAGAAATAAACTCCTTTAGCGAATGTGAAAGGAGTGTCACCTAAAAACTTGATAGTGTGTGAAAAATTTTGTTTGCCGCCTTTCAAAAGAAGAGATACGAGGTTTTCGAGTGACGTGGACAGAAACTGAAAAGAATCCATAAATTTGATGTTGCCAATTTGAAACTGTAGGAAGCTTTCACCGTTCAGTGGGATTACTTTGATGTCGTCAAACGTAAGCTTTTGTGCTTTGGAAGTTTTCTCCGTGAACTTTTTTTCGAAGTGCTTGATTACAAAATTTGAATCATAGTTTTTTAAATTGTGAAAAATTATACTCAGGGTGTAACTGTTTGTGTCCGCGTCACAGCCAGTGGTCTTGCAATTTTTAGGCTTAAGTTGAAGGTTCCAATGGTTACATAAAGGCAGAAAGGTACTGGCCCGTGACGTGATTATGATGAGCGATTTTGTGGTTCTGATGCGTGAATTTATGATGGCAGTTTGCACATTCTGTGGCGGCCTTATGTTGGCGGATTTGGTCTGACGTCATAGGTAAAAAAGTGCTGCTGCTGGGAGAGAATTGTGTTTATTTCACGACTTTCCGACATCACGTGCTCGTAAAAGTGGTTCATTACGTTGGGTCCCCTATATACAACTGTACAACTGGGTCTGTCTGATATTCTTCGAGGTCGGTAACCCTATAGCAACAGTAACCGGATACCTGATGTTCATCGATTATACGAGTTTTGACATCGGGATCAGACTGCTTATTGGAGGGAATAAGAAAGCTTTCAAAATCGCAAACAAGGAAAAATTTATGGGGATGCTTCTTGTCGTGGTCTTTAATCTTCAGTTTGGCATCGTCTCCCTGGGAGTAAACTACTTGTTGAGCCTTGTGCTGCGAGCAGAGAATGGTGTGGTTATCTAAAACATATTGTAAACTAAAGACGTTTAAGCAGCCGTTGCACACGAAACTAGCATGTTGACAGTTAGTGCGATCGCCAAGAAGGCGGGAAATATCTTTGATCCAAACGTAATGCTGCGTGTCTGTGTTATGGAGCAGAAGAAGATTGGTGTGATGTGGGCGTTGACGGTGGGGTGAACCGTAATCGATGGTATAGCCTTTGTTTTCGGAAACGAGCAAAATAGCATTGACTCTAATTTCCGGGTTTTGGGCTTCGAATTTGGGAAGGTCACGCAACAAGATAGGGAAGGAAATACCCTCAAAATGGAGAGTTTCCTGGTGATCGACGCAGCTGGACACGCGCCGGATGTGGTGAGTCTGGGGTGGATGCAACGCCGACAGCACGGCCCATTCGAAGCAGTGATCATCGCCATTTTTACGTTAATCACAGTTTTCTTCTTGGCAATATTGGCGGGTTTGGGGATGTAACTGAAACCTGCAAGTGGGCGAAATTTAGTGATAACAAGGGTAAACTGGAAAATAAGGTCATGTACAAAGCCGCTCTCCCTGGCGTTAAATTGTTCGACACAGCCTAGGAAATCTCGAAGAAGTTGGTTCAGGTCGAACTCGTGCCCTGCAGAGACCATCTGACGATGTGACGAAAAATGACCGTCGACCGACTGGATACCGTCTGGTGTGCTGCGTGAAAAATGTGCTGACGACGGGGCAAAAACTCGAACGGAGCTGGAAACAACACAGGCGCAAATCCGTTAAGTATTAGAGCTTTAAGTTAATTTAAAATTTAAGTTGACTCAGACAAAACTACTACACTAAATGTAATTTATGGTGAAACGTATAAAAAATGCGCTGAGTACTAGAGCTTTTTAAATTAAAATTTCAGTTGACTACTACACTAAATGGAAAACGATGATGGGAGACTTATCCGTGACGGTGGGTGTGTTCGTCTACTGCCTGTAGAATGTCATCTTGGTTTCGGGCAATAAAAAAACTGGTAGGTGGCGTCGTGCTGAGTTGGTGGGGGGTGAATTTGTGCTACAATGCCGTCCACTGCGTACTGTGGCTGCAGTCGCTTCTTGTTGATCTTTTGGGTACAAGACTGGCAAGGGCCCGGAATGAAGTCGAACGCGTTTGTAGGAAGATGTCTGTGACAATTTTGGCAGTACGGTAATGACAGGCAGCATGCGCACAGTCCGCCATTGCGTGTACACGGAATGGAGCAGTTAGAGCAAGGTTGAAGGTGTTGTTGACCTAAAAATACAATACCTAACACTTGTGAATTTTCAGTGCAAAGCATCTAGCGATTAGTCTACTTGCTACTAAAGCGTGCACTGCACGAGCGCTCCCCCCCTAGCGACTAAGCAAAGCCGAAACGGTTCGTCCGTACGAACGCAGTGGCGACGCCAACCCAGGTGTTTTACACAGTGGCGGCTCCGTCACGTGCACCTAGCGAAAGCTGCACGAACACCCCTAGCGACTAAAACGTAAGCCGAAACGGTCCGTCCGTACGAATATTTTATGTCAGTGTGCGATATACCATTCGACGTATCGCGTGAAAAATGTACAAGAACATGTATAATGTATATTATTTTTTTACAATCACATGTTCAACATTATTTTCAAACAAAAATAGGTCAGAAAACATACACTTTTTTACAATGCGGTAATTTACTTGTTTAGCAAATGACGACAAATTTGCGTAATGATGAGGGTGAAATTGCACACACTGTCAAGTACAAAACCACTTCCTCTAGTGTCAAAATTTTTAACGCTAAGTAACAGTTCGCTGAGAAGATGATCACAGTCGAATTCGACACCATAACAACCCACATTCTGCGGATGTGACGTAAAATGTGCATTTATGTGTTGAAATCCCTCTGGCGTGTAGCGAGAAAAAATGTGTCGAAGTTCGTACGATTACACGTATGGAGCCGTAAAACACAGTGCAAGACGGTTGTTCAATATAAACATTGTGATTTTAAAACAATATACAGCATTATAGCAGTAATAATACGATTTAGTTACAACGTTAGGCCTACTATATGCTTACAGGCGCGAATGTAGATTATGTAATAAGTTAGGAGGTAACCACATAGTACCACAAACGCTAATCCTACTGCTCTTAACTGTTTTTCTAATAACATTTTAAGTTAATTATTCCATAGTTTGAGTGTGTTCTTTCACAACTTCAAGGATATTCTCTCTGATGCGTGCGATCAAGCTTTTATGACTAATATCGTGATGGTCTTTAGCAGATCGATCTCAGTAATGATGCGGTCAAGGGCATAACGGGTTGTCTGCTGCTTTTTGCGGTTGTTTTCTGTCGCACTCTTGACAGATAGCAGGTACAGTACTAAAGGCGTTGTCTGGTAAATGCCGCTTGCAAGCAGTGCATTCCGCTAAGGAGAGACAACGCTTGCGAAGCCCACTATCTGCAATGATAAGACCACAATTGGTGCACTCTTCTTGCGGTGGCGATTGCTGCGCATCTATAATTTTACAACTATTGCGGATTAGTTAAAGTATTTTAAAATAATAAACTATGGTAAAAAAGAGTTGCAAATGTAAGTATATTAGGACTATTTTTTTGTCAGGATGATGCTGCCAGTAAGCCACATTGTGGGTCTGGCCCATGCGTCCGTCCGTCTGCCCACCTGTTTAAATTACCGTAGACAATCTACCCTTCCTAGCGAAAGCTACATTACGTTTCCGTCCGCCCACATATTAGTCCAATTGTAAGACTATGAGGTGGGGCTGATTAGCAAATTGTGTGCACATGTGTTGAAAATGTGTAGACGGAATTGTTTAATTGTTAATTTTACTTAATATTAGTTATTTAACTGACAAATATATGTTTTTATTATAACGATCGCAACTAACATGCCTAAGTGTTTCGGCACAGAATATTATCATTTGGTTTACCAGTTACAGATGTGGTAACTGGAGACTAGGATATGTTACATTTATTAACAAAAAAATTGAGTTAATGCTCACGAAACGCGCGAAAGCCTATATCAGTTTCGTTTCAGTAGTTTAGCTGAAAATTGGGGTGTTCACGTTAAGTTAATATACAAATACCAAATTCTCTATCTGGATCGCATGTCAAACTATAGTTCCGTGGCGTCGGCTTGTGAATGATATAGACTTGCGCCGCAAAGCGAAATCGCCAAAAAATCTATAAAACCTTTTATTTTGGCGTTGAAGGTCATTCAAGTCATTAAATTCGGCGCCAACCGAGAACCAGTGTACGACTTCCTATTAGTGATTAATAGTAACCTTGGCCTTATCTCGCACCGTTCCTGAGATACAGCGACTTATTGACCAAAAAATTGCACATTTTGCCCACCCCCTTGTCA